>ERZ794949.297-NODE-297-length-17073-cov-22.487954_pt1 | contig 17073 bp, 13 predicted proteins | sample MGYA00511363_ERZ794949 | MGnify/ENA primary metagenome ERZ794949 (study PRJEB30137, sample SAMN04331402) | food metagenome | isolation source: T1 must sample point D1 replicate B | place: Australia: South Australia ...
TTTATCAGTTATGGGCAGTCAGGGGATCGAACCCTGGACCCACGGATTAAGAGTCCGTTGCTCTGCCAGCTGAGCTAACTGCCCAAAATATTTATCTGTTGGCTATCAACCAACAAAAACTATAATACCATGTTGGAGTAAGGATTGCAACACTTTTTTTAAAATTAATTAACAAGTTGTTTATCAATCCTTGCCTCAAATCAACGATATTTATAATAGCATGATAATTATTATTTTGACAACCCCTATTTTTGGAAAAAAGTCATATTTTAAATCTTCATTGCAAGAACATTACGTTTAGAAAACAAAAGTCCAAGCGTGTTATAATGTAGTAAGTTAACGGTTTAAAAATAGATAAAAGTATAAATATCCTTGAAGTGATAGCTTTTCGTTAACGTTAAAATAAACAAAAACAAATCAATTCCTGTTAAGGAGATAGAATATTATGGCAAAAATTTTAGTAGTAGATGATGAAAAACCGATCACAGATATTGAAAAATTTAATTTAGAAAAAGAAGGATATGACGTTGTAGTCGCATATGATGGGGAAGAAGCGCTTCAAAAGGTTGAAGAAGAATCCCCTGATTTGATTATCCTAGATTTAATGTTGCCTAAGGTTGATGGACTAGAAGTGGCTAGAGAAGTCAGAAAGACTCGCGATATGCCAATTATCATGGTAACGGCTAAAGATTCTGAACTGGATAAGGTCTTAGGCCTTGAATTGGGTGCTGATGACTATGTTACTAAACCATTCTCAAACCGAGAATTAGTTGCTCGTGTTAAGGCTAATTTGCGTCGTCAATCAAGCAACGACAATGGACAAGTTTCTGATAATGAAAACAAGGACATCAAGATTGGTGACTTAGTAATTCATCCAGAAGCATACACTGTTACAAAACGTGGTGAAAATATCGAATTAACTCACCGTGAATTCGAATTGCTACATTACTTAGCTCAACATATTGGTCAAGTAATGACTAGAGAACATTTACTACAAACAGTTTGGGGTTACGACTACTTTGGTGATGTTCGTACAGTTGACGTTACTGTTCGTCGTCTAAGAGAAAAGGTTGAAGACAACCCAAGTCACCCAATCTGGCTAATCACAAGACGTGGGGTAGGTTACTACCTACGCAACTCAGAACAAGAATAATCGACAGAACTAAGGAGTAGTTTGCGGTGAATAGTAAGATTAAGTATTTTCAATCAATTCATTTTAAAATTGCGCTTGTGCTTGCGCTAATCTTATTGGTGACCCTAGAAATTGTTGGGGCCGTTTTTGTTAACCAATTGGAAAACAAGAATATGGCTTCATTTAAAAAACAAGTTCAGGTTCCTACTTACGTAAACACAACCTTAACGAATGAGCTTTCTAGCTCTAATATTGCCAATGCCAATGTAAAAATTAAGTCATTATTATCTAATATTGATAGTAACAACTACACCGAAATTAAGGTTGTTGATGCTAAGAACACTATTCGTGGTACTAATGAAGTTGGTGATCAAAGCTCAGTTGGCCAAAAAAACTTCAGAACCGATATAAAAAACGCGATTATCAACCGCCGTTCATCTAGTTCAATCACTAGTAACCCGGGCGATAGTTCGCGTTATTATACTGTCATTACACCGCTAATCAATAGTAGTAATAACGAATTAGTCGGTGTTGTTTACGTGCACGCTAATTTAAATACCGTTTATAACGAAATTAACCAAATCACGGTTATTTACGTTGTTGCCGCTGTTGTCGCCATCCTATCTGGTTTATTAATTTCCATCGTTATTTCAAAGGCGATTACTAAACCAATTGATGAAATGAAGAAACAAACATTACAAATTGCGCGTGGGGACTACTCTGGTCAAGTTCACGTTTATGGACGTGATGAATTAGGACAACTTGCCAATGCTGTTAATAACCTTTCAGTTAAGGTTGAGGAGTCCCAAGAATCAACTGAATCAGAACGTCAAAGACTGGATTCCGTTCTAACCAACATGACTGATGGTGTTATTGCGACCGACCGTCGTGGATACGTCATCATCATGAATGATGAGGCGGCAAGTTTCCTAGAAACGACTGAACAAGATGCATTAGGTAATTCAATCCTAGACATTTTGGATATTAGAAAAGAATATAGTCTACGTGACTTAATCGAAAACCCGGATGAAACAATCATTGATCGTTCGGATAAAGATCATGATTTAATCTTACACGCACACTTCTCATTAATTCAAAGAGACTCTGGTTTTGTATCAGGACTAGTCTGTGTGCTACATGATGTCACCGAACAACAAAAGATTGATAATGACCGTAAGGAATTCGTTTCCAACGTTTCTCACGAATTAAGAACACCGCTAACCAGTGTTCACTCATACATTGAAGCTTTACAAGATGGTGCCTGGAAGGATCCAGAGATTGCACCTAACTTCTTGAAGGTTACCCAAGAAGAAACCGACCGTATGATTAGAATGATTAACGACCTATTAACCTTGTCTAGAATGGATTCTGGAACCCAAAAGATTGATAAGGAACTAGTTAACATCACCGAATTGTTCAACTATATCTTGAATCGATTCGACATGATTATTAAGTCGGATGACAACAATAGCGAAAAGCCTAATAAGCACTACCGCATTGAACGTCGTTTCACTAAACAAGACCTATGGGTAGAAGTTGATACCGATAGATTTACTCAAGTAATCGATAATCTAATGAACAACGCCATCAAGTATTCTCCTGATGGGGGAGTGATTACTTGTTCACTATACAAGACCAAACACAGCGTTATCTTGAGCGTTAGAGACCAAGGATTGGGAATTCCTAGAAGTTCCATTCCACACATTTTCGATCGTTTCTACCGTGTTGATAAGGCGCGTTCTAGAGCCCAAGGTGGAACTGGTCTTGGATTAGCAATTTCCAAAGAAGTGGTTGAAGCACTTGGCGGTAAGATTTGGGTAGAAAGTACCGAAAATAGAGGTTCTACTTTCTACATCTCACTACCATACGAACCAATCGAGGAGGATTTATGGGATGAAGATTAAATATTTTATACTACCAGCATTATTAACAATCGCGGTTGTAGTTAGTTTTGCCCTTTCTGCCTCCATTTTGATTAATCCGGCTCACTACGACCGTTCAAGTCAAAAGGTTTCTACGCAAAGTAGTCAGATTGATGCTAAACCAATGTCGACCATCTATTCACCAACTCAGGTGATTAGAACCAAGGACTCTGGTAAGCAATACGTTCTAACCAACCAATCTGTTAACTTAACCACCGAAATTGGCCAACAAATGAACAACTATAAGGATCCCAAGTTTACAGAGGTAAAGAGTAATGAAAAAAATTACCTTAAGTATCTAAATACGGACGATTCTGTCATGCTAAACTATCCGGATGCTTTGAACCTAAAGATTGTTAGCCAATACATTAGTAAGAGTTTTAAATCATTACCAAACGTTTCAATCAATCGAATTGTGATTCCGTTTGACGACAGTAATGATATTTACCTATTTTCAGACCACAACTACAAGGTCTACAAGATTCACGTCTCAGATACTAACGTTAAGGGAATTCAAAAGGTTATCGAGGATAATGTCAGAGCAATTCCCGTTAAGATGAAGATGATTAACCACACACCATTTATTGATTTTTATAAGTCATTTACTATGCCTCAATATGGCTACTTGATTAATCGAACTTCACAAAATTACTACGTGACAAGACTGCTATCAGACTCACAAGATATCAGTGTAAAACGTCACCGTAGCTCGACTGTTTACAATGACGAAAATTCTCGTCAGTTGTCGTTTTCAAACGATGGCGAGGTCAATTACTACGATAGTCATCCGGGCAATATTTCTACCAATATGACCCAGTTCTTGAAGGCTTCATATCAAAATATTTCCCAGCTATTAGTTAGCGATACATTGGCCAACATTCGTTTCTTCAATTACGATTCTAAGAATTCTAAAGTTGTCTACAGAAACTACGTTGAAGGTTTCCCAATCTTTGACCAAACTAATTACGGGGCAATCGAAATGAGATTAGTTGATAATACTTCCTTGAAGTACAACTTCTCACTAAATACCCTTCAAATCCCGGTACCAACCGGACGTAAGGATACTAAACTAATTACTACCGACGACCTATTGAACAGTCTACGTAATCACGGATACAATGCCAACAAGATTACAGACATCGAGTTGGCTTACCAATGGAGTAATACCAAGTCATCTGACATCTTGATTACTCTCCAACCAACATGGTTCGTTAAATATAACGGTAAGTACATGAATTACACCCAAATGCTATCAAGGGGACCACAATAAGATAGGAGGAAAGCTACATGGACTTTAAAAAGATACAAATCATCTTCTTGATTATCTTCGTGATGATTGATGTTTTCTTATTCTCTTTATTCAGAGAAAACTCACATCTTCAAACCGAAAACAGTAATCAAGGTAGTGATACCGAAATCATTAAGCAAATGCAAAATGATCAAATCACTGTAGCACCTAAACTATCTACAAGTGGTCAAACTGGATACTACCTATCCGCAGTCAACGATGACACTTTAAATAACGACGTCAATAAGTTATCTAATCAAAAGGTGACTTACGCCAATCACATTTTAAGAAGTACTTTCAAACGACCAATCGGTCTATATTCCGGCGACTATCATGATATCCTAGATAAGTTGATGAAGAAGTCCACCTTCGTTTCACACGGTACGGAATATGAATACAATTCTGATTTATCTACCAAGAACAGTATTGTGTACTCACAGAAAACATCTGACGGATTGCTTTATGGTACAAAGCACGGTCAGATTACCTTCGACATTAGTAACGATCACCTATTAGAAGGATATACGCAAAGTTACATGAATGATGTCAGCATTTTGCGTGAAAAAACCGACATTATTTCACCTGCTAAGGCTTTAGTGTGGTTATACCAATACAACGAAATCCCTGATAACTCAAAGATTAAATGGGTTCGCTTGTACTACACCCAATTACTATCAATTAAGAACAACATCGTCTTAATTCCAACTTGGGTAATTGGATATACCACTTCAGATTCCTCTTCAGTAGTATCTAAGAGAATCAATGCCTTTAACGGTGCCATCTTGGACAGTAGTAGCTCGACTCAATCAGCTACCAAATCGAATTAGAATTTTGGAAAGAGGATCAAAATGAACAACGAAGCAGACGATATGAAAATTAGTGTTTTATCTAGTGGAAGTGGGGGCAATGTAACCTACATCGAAACTAACCAACATAAAATACTACTAGACGCTGGTTTGAGCGGTGTCAGAATCGAAAGATTGATGAATTCAATCAACCGTTCAATGAAGGATGTCGACATGTTGTTGGTTTCCCATGAACATACCGACCATAGTAAGGCCGTTGGTGTATTGGCCAGACGTTATCCGCAAATTAACGTTTACGCAAATCAACCTACATGGGATGCAATGCATGAAACCATCGGAGAAATTCCAAACGAACAAAAGAATATCTTCCCACCAAACATGGTAATGAACTTTGGTGACATTGATATCGAAAGTTTTGCCGTTTCTCATGATGCTGCACAAGCCCAGTTCTACGATTTTCATCATCACAACAAGAGCTTTGTTGTTCTAACCGATACCGGATACATCTCTGATCACATTTATGGTGTTATAAATAACGCCAATGCCTATGTTTTGGAATGTAATCACGACGTTGAAATGCTTAGAAGTGGGGAATACCCATGGTCGTTGAAGCAACGTATCATGAGTGATGAAGGCCATTTATCTAACGAAGATGGTGCTAACTCACTAATGGAATGTATCGGATATGACACTAAACGCATATTTATCGGGCACAGAAGCCATCACAATAACGTGAAGGAATTAGCCCATCTAACCGTCGCATCGATGTTAGAAGAAAATGATTTTGGTGTAGGATCAGATTTTGATTTATTGGATACCGATGTTGAAAAGGCATCTAAATTATTTACACTTTAGTTTGATTTAAGATTATTTAATATAATAATATTAATAAAATTGATAGGGGGAAAACCTTATGAAAAAAAGTGACCGATTTGTCTTAAAAACAGGATTAATTGCCTTAGTGGCTGGACTATTGGGTGGTGGAATCGCCTATGGTGGTGCGAGCTTGTTACAAAGCACTGGTGTCGACGTTGCCGTACCAACTGGTTCTAACGCCGGTGGAACAGCTTCAACATCTAATTTAAAAGTTAATGTGCAATCACAATCAGAAAAGGCATACCAAGCTGTTAAGAACTCAGTTGTTTCAGTAATCAACCTAAAATCAACTAGTTCGGACTCATTTGATTCAATGCTAGGTAAGAGCTCTAGCAAACTAGAAGCTAACAGTGAAGGTTCTGGTGTGATTTACAAGAAGAGCGGAAACGCTGCCTACATCGTAACTAACAACCACGTTGTTTCCGGAGCTTCAGCAATTCAAGTGCTATTAAGCAATGGTAAACAACTAGAAGCTAAGGTGGTTGGTACCGATAGCGTCACCGACTTAGCCGTGTTGAAGATTAACGGAAGCATGATCAAATCAGTTGCTTCATTTGGTAACTCTGACAACATCAAGGTTGGTGAAACCTCTCTAGCAATTGGTTCACCACTAGGTTCTGCTTATGCATCTTCACTAACTCAAGGAATCATTTCTGCTAAGAAACGTGAAGTGCCATTGACCGGTTCAAATGGTCAAGCTACAGGTAACACCGCCACAGTTATCCAAACCGATACTGCTATCAACCCCGGTAACTCAGGTGGTCCATTGATTAACCTAGCCGGACAAGTAATCGGAATTAACTCAATGAAGTTAGCTTCTGATAGTGAAGGTACTAGTGTTGAAGGAATTGGTTTCGCTATTCCAAGTAACGAAGTGGTTAATATTATTAACCAACTGGTAAAGAACGGAAAGATTGAACGTCCGGCTCTTGGAATTCAATATGTGGATTTAACTAACATTGCCGTTAGCCAACAAAAATCAATTCTAAAATTACCATCATCCGTTGAAAATGGGGTTGTGGTTTACACAGTTACCAAGAATAGTCCTGCTGAAAATGCTGGATTGAAGAAGTATGACGTGATTGTTGAACTTGCTGGTAAGAAGATTTCTAGCCAAGACGAAGTTAAGAACATTCTATACAGTCAAAAGCTTGGATCAACAGTAAGTGTTAAGTACTATCGTGACGGAAAACTAAAGACCGGAAATATTAAGTTGACGGAAAGTACTTCTCAATTGAAAATCAATCAATAACATGCAATAAATTGAAAAAAATTTAAAGTTATGAAAACGCTGACATGCTGGACATTGTCAGCGTTTTAGCGTTTTTAAGGGGTTGTATTTAATTTAAATAAGATGTATAAAGTTATATATCGGATTTTAAATTGATATATATAAAGGAGTTTTTCATTATCACTATTTTTGGTTTTAGTGTATGGACATTGCTATTATTCATCCCAGTTGGTATCGTTGCCGGTATCTTAAGTACAGTAACTGGACTAGCTTCACTTGCCTCATACCCAGCGTTATTATATTGGGGTGCTTTAAACCCTATTTCAGCAAATATTACTAATACTTCCGCTTTACTATTTAACGTAGTAAGTTCTGGTATTTCATCCAAGCGCGAATTAGATGGACACTGGAAGGAACTATTTAAAGTTATGACTATCATCTTCTTTGGTGGAATCGTTGGTGTTATTCTATTAACATTCTTGCCATCAAAGGACTTTGAATATGCAGTACCTGTATTTATTGCTGCTGCTGGTATTGGTATCTTATTACCAAGTAAGGACACTACTAAGGCACCTACTGCTAAAGTAGTTGAAGAACCAACTATCGGCTCAAAGAAAATGCTTGTAGACTTCGGTATGATTGTTCTATTCTTTGCTATTGGTATCTACGGTAGTTACTTCGGTGCTGCTGCTGGTGTTATCCTATTAGCTGTTCTATCAAGAACAAGTAAAGATCCATTCCCTGTTTACAACGCAATCAGAAACGTTGCCATGGGTTCAGCTAACGTTATCGGTACTATTCTATACTCATTCAAGTATGGTCAACACGGTAGCACCCACATTTACTGGGCATTAGCTATTCCTCTAGGTATTGGTTTCTTAATTGGTGGTTACGTTGGACCTAAGATGGTTCGTGTATTACCAGTTAAGTTAATCAAGATCGTTACTGGTATTTTAGCGCTATACCTAGCTTACACTCAATTCGTGTCAGCTTACGGTATTCACTTATTCTACTTCTTCTAAAGATGAAATTTTTGCACCTATTGTTATTTATAACGGTAGGTGCTTTTTTTATCCTTTTCTTTTATTCGAAAAATGTTAATATGAAATTATGATTTTATTTTAGTAGAAAAAGAGATGAGAAGTCATTACTATTTTAGGTGTAAGTATTTGGATTATTTTATTGTTTATTCCTGTAGGAATCGTGGCAGGAATTTTGGGAACAGTTACTGGTCTATCATCACTAGTATCCTATCCCGCATTGCTATACTTTGCTGGCCTACCAGCCGTTTCTGCAAACGTGGTTAACAAGGCATCACTAATGTTTAATGCCGTCGGATCATGTATCTCTTCCACCCGTGAGCTTAGAGGTCACTGGAAGGAACTATTTAAGATTATGGTTATCATCTTCTTTGGTGGAATTACAGGAGCTATTTTGCTAACTGCGTTACCATCATCTAGTTTTACTCATATCGTGCCATTTTTTATTGCCTTTGGTGGTTTAATGATTTTGCTTCCTGACAAGAAAGAAATTAATGAAAATACTGAGGGTGCGATGAACTTTAATCCTGCAGCCAAAAAAGATACTCCATGGACTTGGTTAAAGAATATCGCCATCATTGTCCTTACATATTTAATTGGTGCATACAGTGGGTATTTTGGCGCTGCATCAGGAATTTTATTATTAGTCCTACTAACTAGAACTACATATAATGAATACACCGTAAGTAACGCAATTAGAAATGTTGCGATGGGAGCTGCAAACATTGTGGCTACTGTCTACTATTCACTTTTTTCCCATGTTGTTTGGATCTTGGTTTTACCGCTGGGAATTGGCTTTTTCATTGGTGGATATATTGGACCTAAGATTGTGCGTGTGCTACCAGTTAAATTCATTAAGATTGCGACTGGAATTTTGGCTTTGATTTTAGCTTATACTCAATTCGTTTCAGCTTATCATATCCATTTTCTATAAAAAGAGCGAAAAAATTTCGCTCTTTTTTTGTGCTTAAAATGTGAGTAATTTTAGAAAAGTTAAAATTGATAATTAAAGACTATTTATATTTATAAGTAAAAAAAGAAAATTACTTTATGCACGATTCAATCTTCTTGCTATTAGTTAATACTAAGTTTATCCATTACGTTTTTTGTGATTATGCAGTACAAGACTGAAAATCAAAATTAAGAGTTAAATGATAAAAGGCGATGTTGCAATGTTTCAGTCCTGTAATTATTAATTAAAACTTAACTGAATTATAACTACAAATTATGTAAAAGTGGTGCTACAATACAAAATTGTTCCTCAAGTGATGCACACAGATGATCATTTTTGTGGAGTTTACATCTTTATGATTTATATATTTAATATATTGATTTAATTACCATTCTTATTTTTTCTAGGACGCGCGATGAAAAAATTCGGTGGATGAATGGTAGTTGAATGATGAATCAATATGTTGTTTATATCAAAAATGCAAATTGTTATGGCTTGTATGTCAAATACGCAAACCTCAGACAATTTAAGCAATCTAAATAATGCACTTTTCGTTGATTACTTCTTAATTGGAATAAATAGTCTAACTTGAGAGACTATTTCTCATCAATAACTTTGTGATGGATATCTAGCAGCGATGATTTGGTAGGATCATTGTGATGCTTTTAGCCATTAGCATTGCTTCTTTTATTGATTGAGGTTAATCCATTAGGACACATAGTGTTTAGCTATTATTTATTATTTCTGATTCATATGATTATGTATTGTTCTGTGTGATGGTAGACACACAGAACAGTCAATTCCCCCAATCATTTATTAAGTTATGTTTCATAACGTACACGTAAGCTTTGATAATGACAGTTTCGTATGAATTTTGTTTTAAAAGTTGTTGAACCTTCTCTAGTATTTAGATGCTGCATTTAAAGATGTATTTAAGTAGCAATTCTTTTATTAGAACGTAATGGTCGAAAAAAGCAATTGATAGTTATTTCGAGAATTTAAGCAATCGGTGATGCATCTCCGTCACGCAGATTTATCCCAAAATCGTAATACTTTTCATTCCTTATAATAAAAGCATTCTCGATTATGATTATTATTCAGATCATTATTATATTGCACTAAAAAAAGCTTATCCTTAACGGGATAAGCTTTTTTATTTATTCTTTACCAGTGTGAAAAGAATCCATTAGCACCAAAGAAACGGCAAGTACTTGGGACGAACCAGTTGTAAATACCAGTAACCCATCTGTCAATACAATTGAATAATCCATAACTTCTGTTTGAGTAAACAGGATGGCACCAATTCCAACTCCAAATCCATCCACAACCCCATTTGTGAGGTCTGCAGTTGTTATTTGGTTGTTGGTTATTGTTATTGTTGTTGTTGTCGTTATTTGGTTGTTGGTTATTGTTGTTGTTATCGTTTGGTTTTGCATTGTCATATTTAACGTCTGCATTACCACCAAATGAAACAGCAGCAGTTACTGAAGAATTAGCATTGTTTTCAGTTCCTTGACCTGAAACAGCAACAGTGTTTTTGTAAACATCACCATCAGGATTTCCATTAGCATCAGTATCATAAGTTAGATTGATACCGTTGTTGAATGCACCAGCAAAGCTAAATTCTAGGTTGTTGTTTACTTGATTTACAGTGATAGCAGGAACTGCCTTATTATCAGGGATGAAGTTGTTGTTTTCGTCCCAGTAACCAGAAGTTGCCTTGACGCTACCCGCAACGTATTTTTGGTTATTTCCTAGTGAATCAGTCAATTTAACATCTTTAAGATCCTTATGTTCAGGATTCATAGCAACATTCCAAGTTACTTGTTTATGATCATCTTTTTTAAACCAACCAGTTTTATTAACAAACCAATTTTTGCTTGTATGATCGATGTTTTTACCAGATACGTTCAAGTTGATGTCACCTTGGCGGTTAATCTTCTTATCCATCAAGCTACTGTTGAAAGTAAGAGTTGCGGTAGAGCTGTTGACGTTAACAGTTCCTACTGCAACGTTGTCGGTATTGTAAGCTGGGAAACTGTTAGCTCCATCAACTTTAACATTTTGAGGGATGCTTAATTGAATACTGTCGTTTTCCTTAACACCAACGTTATCTCCCATGTTCCAATGGTATTTCAACTTATATTGTGTATAATAATCCAAATTATTTTGACTAGTTACATCTTTACCTTGGCTGTCTGAAACTTGATATGAGGAATTGATTTGATTTGTAATGTCATCGGCATGAGCTGATACATTAAAAAAGAACAATCCCAAACAAGCAAAGACAAGTAGGCTAATTACTTTCTTTACCATAATCCTCATCACTCCGTTCAATGTTCTGTCTTGTCCCATTTGAGTTCACCAACCATGATTTTATAAAGACTCACAATTGGAATGAAGAAGGTGATAACGTTAACCACAAAATAATATAAAGTATTGATGAAGGCTCTCCATATTGATAGATGCATTTTAGGATTTTCACGATTTTTAAAATACCAATTAATGTACCTTTGATACGAAATAGTAGCCAGAAAAGTTATTATTATCCAGATAAATAAAAGAGACATCAGCGTATAATCTACGGAATGGTAAGTAAAGAGGGTATATATTTGTCGATAAAGCACATAAATATTAATGATGTTAACAAATATATATAAAAACGGTATTACCATATCGATTGTTAAATCGATTTTTAATCCAATTTGAATATACTTGCTTCTATAAAGCTCTCCTAAGTATTTAAAACATTGTAAACCGCCTGTACACCAACGAATTCTTTGCCTTATATACTTATACATACTACTCACTGCTTGTTGTCTGACGATAACATGATCATTAAAGATACTAGTGTACCCTTTAATCCACCCTCTAAGGGTAAACTCCATATCTTCTAAGAGGGCATTACCCCAGCCCACATTCTTGGCCATGTCAAGACTCACAAATTGACCATTTCCCGAGGCAATTCCATCGCCTAAATTGTCACGGGTGATTTGTGCTTTACGGTTCATTCCGCAAAACTCAACATCTTGAGCAATTTCTAGAGCATTATTAATGTTAATCATTTTCACGGCTGATTGAACCATTCCGAGACCAGGATTTTCTTGAAAGTCAAAAATAGCGGTTTCGATGTCGACGGAACTAATTCGACCATCTGCATCAATGATTAAGATAATATTCTCAGAAGCCTCACTTTTATGTTGTTCAACGAAGTTTGTTGCGAAATTTAATACTGAACCTTTACCTGTATGGGCAATATCAGAAGTAGTTTGAATCACAATTTCTTTTTTTGATTGAACAATTGCAAAAGTGTCGTCACTGGATTGATCATCGACTACTAAAATATGACCGGTGATGTTTGGATTGAGTTTATCAATCTCGTTTCTTAGTGAAACAACTGTATCACCAATTACAGATTCTTCGTTCAATGCTGGAATTACAATCCACAAACAGTATCTAGATACAATATTAATTTTTCTTTTCTCGCGTTTATAATGTTTTGAATGATTAACCAATAGAAATAGTACTTGTAATATATACAAAATATAAAAAATCACGGATATTACAAATAGAATTTTCACTTTATCTACCTCCATTTTAGGGACAAGATAACTTCATTATATTCAGAAGTTTATAAATGTCTTGTCTAGCCTAAATGCATAGGTAGTTCACGATGACACCGTGTCTCCACTAGGATTGAGCACTTTTATATTTTTTGACTATATGTCATGTTCATGTGATTGGTATTTCTTTTATATAAACTTATGTAAAAAAGAAAAAAATTTACTTATTTTTTGGACTTTGAGTATAATTATTTAGCTTCTACATTGATGATTTTTTGTTGGTCGAAGTCGTATAGTCCCTGATCAGTTAATTTTAACGTTGGAATTACAGGGAGTGTTAAGAAAGATAAAGTGATAAACGGATCGAAGTCAACGCCATCGCTGATTTCTTTAAATGCAGCTTCGATTTCTTCTAGTTCGTGACTAGCTGCTTGCCAGGACTTATCAGACATTAGTCCAGCGACTGGTAGTGGCATGGTTGCTAAAGTCTTTTCTTCATCAACGACAGCGATACCTCCTTTTGATGCAGTTACTTCTTGAATGGCTCTATAAATAGCCTCCTTTGTAGTTCCAACAGCTACGATGTTATGTGAATCGTGAGCTACTGTTGTGGCAATTGCACCGTTTTTAATGTTAAAACCATGAACTAATGCTAATCCGTATGTACCCAATTGATGGTGACGTTCCGCATCAACCATTAATAAGACGTCGTTTTTTAAATCAGTTTTGAAATAGCCACCCTCGACAGGAACGTCTTGAATTGAATGGGTAGTTTCAATGTGATTAGCAATAACTCCCATTACGTGGCATTTGTTTGAGTTCAAAGGTAATTTTAAATCATCAACCGATAAGTTTTGGTGGACGCAGTTTTCGTCAAATTCAATTGGAGTGGTATTAAAATTGTCTTCTGTCATGACTTTACCGTTTTTGATGACGGTCTTAACGTCAACCTGGTCTAGGTGGTCAACGATGACTAAATCGGCTTGATAGTTTTCTTTGATTGCCCCCAAATTATTCAGTTTGTGAGCAATAGCGGCGTTATAGCTGGCCATTTTGTATGCTGTTTCAGGTTTTAGGCCGTATTGAATTGCTAACTTGATATTGAAGTTGATGCTACCTTCCTTAATGATGGTAGTGATGAATTTGTCATCAGTACAGAAGGAAAAACGGTCAGCATTTTCTTCATTTACTGCTTGGATTGTGTTTTGTAAATCTCTTTCGACGGTTCCTTCTCTTAAGAAGACATTCATTCCTGCAGCAAGTCGGTCTTTCATTTGATTTAGACTGACTGATTCATGATCGGTGGTAATACCATTTTCGCGGTATTCTTTTAGTTGGTCTAAGGATAATCCGGCACCATGACCATCAATTTGATATCCATGGTCTAAGGCATCCTTTAGTTTGGCCATCATGTCCTTATCTTTATTATGTACAGCTGGATAGTCCATTACTTCGGCTAAGCCGATAACGGATTCTTCATTATATAGGGGATGTAAGTCTTTGGCGGTTAAAGTAGCACCATTATGTTCGAAACTGGTTGCAGGAACTGATGAAGGTAACATTACTAGGACTTCTAGTGGTGTTTGTTTAGCATCTTCAATCATGTATTTTATTCCATCTGCACCGGAAACATTCGCAATTTCATGTGGATCTACGACAATAGAAGTGACTCCCATAGGAACTAAAACTTTACCTAATTCTGATGGAGTAACTAGTGAGCTTTCGATGTGAACATGAGAATCAATAAAACCAGGAACCACAAACTGGTGATTAGCATCTATGATTTCTTTAGCCTTAAGGTCTGGATGATTGCCTAAAGCAATAATCTTGCCATTATTAATGAAAATATCATTAATTTCGAAACTGTTTGTGAATACATTTAAAACTTTTCCATTTTGAACAAGTAAATCAATTGTTTGCATTTTTCCACCCCAACGTTTATTTAATTTTGATTAAAATTATCAAGTATTATGAAACATTAATGAATGAAAGTCAAATCTATTTTAATGTTCGGAAAAACACTGATGCATTAAGTCGTTGGTAGATATATTTTCTATAGATGATAGAGTAATTTTTCAGTAGTACCTAAAAAAATGTTTAAAAAGGGGTAAATGTAGTGTACAATTATATTGTTCTTAAGAATAGAAAGGGTGAAGAACTTTGAGTGAAAACGTTTCACACGAAAAAAAGGGCTTCGTTGAATATGCCAACGGTCCTTCACTAGAAGAAATTAACGGTGGAATTAAAGTTCCGAAGGACTGGGGATTCTGGAAGACTTTATTCGCCTACTCAGGTCCTGGTGCTTTAGTAGCGGTTGGTTACATGGATCCAGGTAACTGGGCTACATCAATTACAGGGGGTCAAAACTTTGGTTACCTATTGATGTCTGTTATCTTAATTTCAAGTTTGATTGCGATGTTACTTCAATACATGGCAGCTAAACTTGGAATCGTGAGTCAGATGGATTTAGCACAAGCCATTCGTTCAAGAACCTCAAAGACATTGGGTGTCGTTTTATGGATTATGACTGAATTAGCAATCATGGCTACTGATATCGCCGAAGTTATCGGTGGAGCTATTGCTCTTTATCTTTTATTCCACATTCCTTTAATCTTAGCGGTATTCCTTACCGTATTTGATGTTTTATTATTGCTATTATTGACTAAAGTGGGATTCAGAAAGATTGAAGCAATTGTTGTTTGTTTAATTCTTGTTATCTTAGTAGTCTTCATCTATGAAGTTGTACTATCAAACCCAGATTGGTTTGGTGCAATTAAAGGATTAGTACCAACTCAACGTACTTTTTCTAGTGACCATCCTGTTGCAGGTATGACTCCACTATCAGGTGCTTTAGGTATTATTGGGGCAACTGTTATGCCACATAACCTATACCTACATTCAGCTATTGCTCAAACTAGATCTATTGACCATAACGATGAAGAAGATGTTGCAAGAACTGTTCGTTTTGCTACTTGGGATTCAAATATCCAATTAACATTCGCATTCTTCGTTAACGCTTTACTATTAATCATGGGTGTGGCCGTATTTAAGACTGGTGCTGTTCAAGATACATCATTCTTCGGTCTATTTGATGCTTTAAACAATACTAAGATGTTATCAAACCCAATTCTAATTGGTGTTGCTAAGTCAGGTATTTTATCAACATTATTTGCCGTTGCATTACTTGCTTCAGGTCAAAACTCAACCATTACTGGTACTTTATCAGGACAAGTTATCATGGAAGGTTTCGTTAACTTAAAGGTTCCTCTATGGGCTCGTCGTTTAATTACTCGTTTAATCTCCGTTGTTCCAGTGCTTATCTGTGTGCTATTAACCGCGGGTGAATCAACACTAAAACAACATGCTGCGATCAATGACTTGATTGAAAACTCACAAATTTTCTTAGCATTCGCATTACCATTCTCAATGCTTCCATTGTTAATGATGACTAATAGTGCTCAAGAAATGGGTAGTCGTTTCAAGAATACCCTATGGGTTAAGATTTTAGGTTGGATTTCAGTTATTGTTCTTATTTACTTAAACGCAATTAACATGCAACCTGCTGTCGCTGGTTTCTTCAGTGACAATCCAACTGCTGCTCAAAATGCAGAAGCTGGTGTAATTGCTAACATCATTAACGTTGTTATCATTCTTCTACTAATCTGGACATTAGTTGAACTATACTTAGGTAACAGACGTTTAAGAAACAGAGAAGACTAAAATAAAAAATTCAAGAATAGAAGGCGAAAATTATGCAAAACATGGACGTCGAAATTAATTTCAAGAATATTTTAGTTGCTGTCGATGATTCAGATGATGCTTTATTAGCTTTTAAGTACGCTATTTCACGTGCTAAATCAGAAGGTGCAAAGCTAACCATCGTTTCAGTACTAGAAGACGAAGAAATCAATGTTTTCCAATCATTATCAGGACAATTTGTTCATGGTAAGTATGAAGATTTAGAAAAACATTTAGAAAAATACAAGCAAACTGCTGAATCGGCCGGTGTAGCTGATGTTGATGTTATCGCATCCACCGGTGAAGCTGGGGAAACCATCATTAAAGATGTTCTTCCTAAGGTTAATCCAGATCTATTGATTGTAGGATCAGAATCAAGAAAAGGATTAGCTCGTCATTTTGGTAGTCAAGCTGCCTACATGGCAAAATATTCACCAGTATCAGTTATGGTGATTAGATAAAAACTATTGATTAATTACTCACTCCGAAAAAAGACTCAAGATATTATCTTGAGTCTTTTTTTAT
>ERZ794949.298-NODE-298-length-17055-cov-165.603588_pt1 | contig 17055 bp, 9 predicted proteins | sample MGYA00511363_ERZ794949 | MGnify/ENA primary metagenome ERZ794949 (study PRJEB30137, sample SAMN04331402) | food metagenome | isolation source: T1 must sample point D1 replicate B | place: Australia: South Australia ...
AACTGATAAGATTATATTTTAACTAAGTGGAAATCCCCATATCGCCGATATAGAGATAACAAAAAATGCAATTGCAAATTAGTTACGCTTACATTGTAGGATTTATTTTACTTGCTACTAGAGTTCTTGCTGGTCAAGCTGAAATAGGTACTAAAGGATTTCTAACAATTCAATATGGTGATGAAATAAAAGGAAATATCACATTAGGTTTATATGATAACACAACACCAAAAACTGTAGCTAATTTTAAGGCATTGTTAACTAACAATGACCCAGAAACAGGGTTGATTAACTCAACTTCAAACAGAATAATTTCCGGTTTCATGGCTCAATTTGGATTTTTAAACGGTGAAAGATTAGCTAACTATCACATCTACCAAGATGAATTCCCTAACCCTCAAGGCTTTCCAGATGAAAAAGGTGGTTTAGAACTATCCCACAAAAAGTATCAATTGAGTATGGCCAACAGGGGTAAGAACACCAATAGTTGTCAATTCTTTATTACCTTTGAACAAACCCCTTGGTTAGATGGTGGCTATGTTGTTTTTGGTGAAGTTGTTGATGGATTTGATGTTGTTGATTTTTTGAACAATGATGTCAAAACAAACAGAGGTGATCAACCATTAACCCAAGTTAAAGTTGTTGCTTGTGGTTTAGTTGACGAAAATGAAGACGTTAGTGAATTAGATGAATTGTAAATGCTATCATAAAAAAAAAAAAACAAAAGATTTTAAATTTTTAGTAAATAAATGTATATATAAACTGAAAAATAAACAACATTGCTAGCTGCCTAAATTTTGGAAACTGTTGCTTCTTTCATTTCCTATATTATCCGTATTTGAAACAAAATTTCCCAAATCTCTGGAAGTTATGTTATTTGCGTGAAAGTACAGCATGTCATAGATTCTTCTATCTTCAGATACAGAAGGTTCATTCCCTACATTATTAAAATATTGTTCTGTTCTACCATTGTATTTGTGCTCGCTGTCCAAACCCCAAGAAAAATCAAGTTCATTTGATGAATCTTCACTAACAGCTGCGATATTAGTGTTGATCGCAACTTCATTGATATTATTGCCTAAAGGCTCTGTGCTCAGTAACTTTTCAAAAAACATTTGTAAATCTGGATCGGTTCCTTCACTATCAGATTTACCTATAGTATATTCAGGTTCACTGATGGTAGCTTTGGTATTTTTATTTTTCTTCAAAATCAACTTTTTGATTGCCTTTGATAAAACATTTATAGATTTATAGCAATTAGGTGCTGCCTCACATGTTCCTATAAAGCTTTTCATAATTATCAAAACATTGGCAATTGTTTTATCCATATTTTCAACATCATCTAATTTGTATAAACTGTATAAATATGTCATTGAGCACATGAACAAGTTGTGGCATGCAATCCACGTATAGTTCAGAGACTTACTAACCCATAATCTTTTATATTGAAATATCATGTTTGATGTTGAGTCACGCAATTTATAAAGTTCTTTTTCTGAGTGATTTCCTGATGCTCTTGGGGTAATTCCATTCAGCATAGTCTTTGTATGATGAAGGTTAATTCTAAAAAACTCTTTTTTGAACTTCAAGTTATCAGACTTTCCAAAATTCTTTGGTACTCGTTTATTATACCATTTATTTAATCTTTTTTCAAAATCTATTTTCCAGTCATCCATATTTTCAAACTCCTTTGGTACATTCCCATTTGAAGCATACATCACATTTAAAAGCTCACTCTGTAACCTTCTTATTCCCATCATAGCGATTGCTACGACTCTTGTGAAAGAAGAAAATTCATCAACTTTTAAGCTTTTTGGTGGTTTGTATGCAATCATTTGACAGCTTAAGTAGTCATCGCTTATACTTGTGGGTCTTCCAAAATATAGTGCTAATTGTCTGTCCATGGAATAAGTAGACCAGAATAGTCTTCTTCTTATATCGATCAAAAATTCAGCACTGTTTAAAAACTCACTGTTTCCGTTATTAAATTCCAATGTGCAAGCTTGAGATATTAGTTCAGCATTATACTTTTCGTTATGCAATCCTAGATCAATAATCATTCTTAAAGGCATACCTAAAGAATACCAAACTGAGGGTATAGACGGCAAGCACATGGCAAAATTGCTTAAGAGCAACATTGCTGAAAGAGATTCCAGCCTTAGGTATTGTTCGTGGATTTGGAAATATAAATCGTTTGAAGAATAACTCATGTGTGTATCGTCTAAAGCATCTTTAACCCAGTGCATAGCTCTTTTTTTCAAAGTGATCGCATGTGCAGTTCTATTTACTAGTACCTTGCTACATGAACCCAGTGCAGCTGCTATATTGTAAAAGAACAAAGCCTTTTTGTATACTTGTGGTAATGGTAACTCAAATTGAAAAATGTCCAAATCGAGGTTGCTATTTTTACATTTTTTTATAATAGTTTTTAATGGAATAATTTTATGTTTATCTTGAATGTTCAAAGACTCATCATTTACTTCATCATCCTTGATTTTTCGAGAAAAATTTGTAATAAATTCTCTGTAACCCTCATCAATTGTTGCTTTCAGGCATTGTGGTAAATTTATATCGGCTTCATTTTCAATTTCCTTATTCTCATTTTCTAACATGTGGAATTGGTTATCAGCACCAAACAAAGGTTTATAAAAACGATTGTAAAACAACGAAAATTCAAAAATTGGATATTGCGTATTAGAAGAATAAAAAAAGCTTTTTAACAATTTCTGTGTTTCTTTGACAGGCAGAAGAGTAAAAGAATCAACATTGTCTTCAACAACCGGTATTTCTATATCATTCATTTCATCTTCATTAATATTTTGCTTTAAAAAATCTTCAAAATTTTCATAGTCTTCACCATCGGTAAAATTAAAGTCATTTTGAAAGTTTATAGCTGTTAACATAAGTTTTGCAAATGGAATACCAGAAGAATCACCCAAGTAAGTCTTTGAAATATTACTATGATTTTTTTTAAACGTTGTATCTCTAATGTCTGAAACGTTTTGCAAAATAGTGGATTTAGATTGTGGCAGTCCATTAACAACCAATTCAGAAGCTAAATTATATTCAGGCAACATTGATTGCATTGACTCTGTTTGTTTCATTGCGGTTGCATTTTCATAAGATTCCAATATGTTGTTTTTGGATATCTTGGAGTTACTAGGAGTTAAAGCAATGGACTCAAGACAGAATTCTGCGTTCTTTTCTTTGCTTTCGGGTTTTTGTTTTTTAATTATTGTTGAATTTTTAAAAGTCAGGTCTGCATCATCAACGCTCCTTTTGGTGGGTAGAGCAACTTTCTTTATTTGCTGATCCTCACACTCTTCAGAAGCCTGTTTTACAACAGATATTCTTTTTATATATTTGTTTTCTGATTTTATAAGCTCGTTATCTTCATCAAACCTCTCTCTATATAGGTCAACGTTGACAGGTTTATCATCATAGCTGCTTGGAAAGTTTCCTTTGATCTCATCTAAATCAACACCCATAGATTCTAGCTTTTCAGAATATACACACAGAAGATCTTCTAAATACAGAATGTACGATCTAGGAACTTGCCTCTGTGTTCCAGGACAAGTAGTCAAACATGGAATACCTTTTTTGAAACATGACCCACATTGTGGCATTTCTTTATCGCATTTTATTTTTTGTTTCTTACACATATGACATGCAAGAATTAATCTTTTTGACTTATACTCTTCAGTGAGTTTTGAATTCACCATATCTGTAGAAGTCCTTTTTTTTTCTTTTTTTTTTTTTTTTTTTGGGTTACTTTAAACCATGTTCTATACTAAAATTCAAAGATTTGTTCACTTATTTAAATTTTTCATGATTTCTTAAAAATTGTTTAAAAAGGCAAGTTGTAATTTTAGTGCCGGTTTGTTCCATTTTTTTCTTATCTTTAGATCCGATTGTACTATTTATATCCGAAAAAAGAGACGATATGAAATTGTGATTCTTATGTCCGAATATGAGCAAAAAAAAGTAAACACGTGCAACTTGCCTAAAACAGTAAAAACGGACGAAAAAAAAAAGAAAAAAAAAAAAGAAATTTCACTACATTCTTAATCAAAGAAAAAAAAAACGAAAAAAGCAACTTTTAAGATGGATTTTATAAGATTAAGAAGAACAAATTTAAAGTGAAAATAAAACCCTCCAAAAAACAATATAGATTGAGGATACACCCAAAAATGGTTGAACTTAACGATATTAAAAATAAGTTGAAAAGACAAGAATTGTTTGGTAAGATCAAACATGAAAAGAATAAAGAAAGACATAAATTAAGAAAACAAAGAGAAAAAGAGGAATCTGAAAATCCAGAGCTAAGAGAAAAGAGATTGAAAGAAAATGTTCCTAACACGATTGATAATATGAGAGTCAAAGATGATTCTATTGATTGGGAAAAGAACAATGTTGTTGTTCAAGATACCAATGAAATTGAGATCAAAGAAGAAGATGAAGAAAATGTTGATGCCGAAGATGAGGAGGAAGAAGAATCATCAGAAAAGATAGATGAATTAATAAAGCTTTTGAAAGTCGGTCTTGACAACCAAACTCCACCAAAGATAGTCTTAACTACCAATACCAACGCCAAGAAAATGGCTTATGAATTTGCCAACTCATTAATGCAAATATTCCCAGATGTTAAGTTTGTTAAGAGAAAATATGGTATAACAGTAAAGGAGATGTGTAAGTTCTGTAATAATAGAGGGTATGATTTCTTGATAATCATCAATGAAGACAAAAAGAAAATTACTGGTTTAACTGTTATAAAGCTACCTATAGGACCGTCATTCTACTTCAAAATCTCATCATATGTCAATTCCAAGCAAATTGTTGGCCACGGTAATGCCACATCTCATGTTCCTGAATTGATTTTGAACAACTTCCAAACAAAGCTAGGTAAAACTGTAGGGTCTTTATTCCAAGCGCTATTCCCCCAAAACCCAGATATTGTTGGTAGACAAGTAATAACCTTGCATAATCAAAGAGATTACATATTTTTCAGAAGACATAGATACATATTCAGAAACGAAGAACGTGTTGGTTTGCAAGAACTAGGACCTCAATTCACTATGAAACTGAGAAGATTGCAAAAGGGTTTGAAGGAAGATGTAGAATGGGAACACAAGAGAGAAATGGACAAGGAGAAAAAGAAGTTCTACTTATGATTGCTCTTTTCTCAAAAAAAAAAATCATTATGCTATTTTATATAAACATCCAAACCCTTTATTTTCGTTCATTCAGACCTTAACATTTCTCTGTTTGGTTAAAATAGTCACGTGTCGCTTCAATATTCGTTTCCAATTGTTTATACCCTTGGGCGTATTAGAATATGTCAATTCACTCTCTGCTTATATTTTTCATCGCCGTGTATTTTTTTTTTGGTGGCAAAACGATCACAAGACCACGTTATTTTGGTATAGATTAAAAGCAGTAAAAAAAATGCCCCCAAACAAAAAGTCAATCGCAGGCGAAACCTCAAAGCGCAAACAAACTTTTCAAATAAAAAATTTAAAATTTAAATTAAAGATAATACGAAGATACATACTTTGTAGAGAGTAGAGGGGAATTAACCAAACAGAAAACTTGGTATATATTATATTTTAGTAAGATTCGAGTAATTTTTTTTATAAAAAAATTTGAGAACCAAATAGCCTTTTTTTAAAGTTACAAAGAAAATAACAAAGTATATTCGAACAAAGAGAGCACAGAACAAGACAGTAAGATACCAATTTTGCTTATTAAAAAAGTACGTAAGAGCTTGAATATCAAAAAAAAAAAAAATAATTTAAAGATGTCTGATAACGAAATAGCGCAATTGAGGACACAAGTTGAACAGGCTGTAAATGCCATTTATGATGGAAAATATAATAATGCAGAAAGATTACAGGCTACCAACTTCTTAGAAGAAGTCAAAAACAGAGAGTCATCATTGATTTTGGGGCCAATTTTGTACAACGAATCTACAGTTGAGACCATTCAATATTATGGTCTTCAGTTGGTTGATTTTAACATCAGTAACAAATACACTACAGTTATGTCATTGCAAATGAAACGCCACATAAAAGAGTGGTTGATTGAATCATGTTTCAAAATAGACAATAAGACCCCTAAATTTATAAAAGAAAAGCTAACTTATTTGTGGGTAGCAATAGCCAAAAGGGAGTATGGTGAATGTTGTAAATATAATATAAATGGTGAGCTACTTGAAGTAAACCAAACGAACAAGTCCAATTCTACAACAGGGCAAAATGACAATCAAGACAATTACCAGTACAGCACTAAGTCAGGGTCCAAAACTGATGATCCAAACAATATGAGAAACGATCCTCCAAGACAACTGCAAGAATTATCACCACAGATACAAGAGATGTTGAATGAATCTTGGTACGATATGGACATGCACTTAACAAAGTTATGGGAAAAAGGTGAAGAAAGCAACATGCTAGGGTTAAAAGAAATGAATCTTTTAATTTTCAGAACTTTATTTGAAGATATATTTCTGATTCTGGATTATACAGCTTTGAAGAGAATCCCTGTTTTGCACCCTTTATCCATGCTATTGATTTCCACTCCTAACATTTACCAATTAAAATATGAAGTTGATAACTTATGGTCATATTTCAAGTACAATAGCATTGGTTGGTTTAATACTTGGTGCAAAGAACTTGAGAACTACATCTATAAACACGAAAATGTCGCTCCTTTGAATGATGAGGAATGCAGATATTTAACAAAGCTTTTGGAAACTTTCAAGAATTGTATAACTTGGCCATTTTCAGAGGTTATATCGGAAAGCAATCTGATTTCCTTATTGTTCAAAGTTTTATTGATTGGAAACAATAAAATGCAAACTGTTGCTTTAGACTCATTGCACATTGCTTATACCCGTTCATATAATAATGTTGAACAACTGGAAGCCATGATGGACTTATACATAGGTTCTGTTCCTGTTTTAAGACAAGTATATGCGAGTTTGAAAATGAACTATTCTGATTATGTTGATGATGAAAAATACTCTGTTATCAAGAAATATGTCGACATGCTGGTCTCCTTTCATATGCTGTTTTTCAACCTAATTGATAAGGGTGAACCTGCGAAAGTTGCTGTTGCTGTTGATTACTTAAACTTGGTATTTGAGGTAACTAATGATCAGTCATTAGTCGTGAGTGGATTGTCTTTGGACATGTGGATATTTTTGCTAAGACAAGATGATAAGGTGGAGTTTCTACAAAACAACGGGTTTTCAAGCAAGCTTTTAGAGTTTGCATCTTCTCAACTAATATACTTTGAGGAAATTGATGACCACCCTTCAAAGTTACTCCTTGATATTGATTTTCAAACTGAGCATGAGTTTAAGTCATTCTGCTCACTATACAGAAAATCATTGAGGGATATAATAAGATTGGTTACTTGTTGTCAGCTTGACTTTTCTTTTGAATGGTTAAATCAACGTTTGAATACATATTTCAGCTCTCAATACGGTCAAGAGGTTTTGCAAATTGATTATTTAGATCACAAAGAAAATGCCTATTTGACATGCCTATCTCAGTTGATGATTATTGAATGTTTCATCAAAGGCTGTATCAGATGGAAAATCTGGTATGCTGACCAACCTGACTATGAACAAAAGCATGTGACTATGAAATCTAATTTGAAGACCTTGTCTGATCAATTATTGAGTTTATCATTGAAGGACCCAATGTTGTTAAAAAAGCAAGTCCAGAACTTTTCTTTCTTTTTGAACATATTGAAAGATGAAGCTCTTTTCATTTTACTTGAAAGAATTATGACTATTGCTACATTGCAATTTCCTGGTGAAAACCCTGCTTTAGCAGATTATGATGAAAAACAAGAATCAATTAAAAATTTGAAATACACTTGTGGTCTGGAGCTGAATAGAATGGCTTTGTTAATGCCTGATTCCTTAGCAAACATTTACGGGCAATTAGAAGAAGTAGTTGGAAAAGTCATTGATACATTATCTTATCATGAGGTTATATCTTTCAAGTCATTCTTAATGATAATAATTTTGAAATCAGAAAACTTTGAAAATAGAAATGCCAAATTTGCTGCTATAGTAGATCCTGAACTCAGTGCTTGGTCCGATAGCAAAACAGTAACTGGTTTATCTGATTTACATTGGTTTATGGAACGTTTAGGTATTAAAGAAATTGGTGAATATTTTGTCAAGAGAAATGTTAATGAGAATACTGACTTATTGAAAATCAGTGTTGATGAAGAAGGAAAATCATTGAAAAGAGATTTGCACATGAAATGGGAAAGACTATTTCCTGTCAGGGCCACTAGAATTTTTTTGCATTATTCTTTGGAGAAAGTGTCAGATACTCTTGATTGGGACCTTATTTATGATCTATGGAAGCCTAGATTATTCCCTATTCTTCCATACATTCTTAGATTACTCTATCAAATTCAAAGCTATAGTGATCCAAGCAATTGGGATGGGTTACCACCTGTAGTTCAAATGATTGTCAAACACTCTAATGCGGAAAGATTTTGGGAGGCTACTGCCTCCAATAAAACCAAGGACGAATTTATAAATGAACATACCAAAGCCTTCGACACTTTAAGAGATTTTGCCGATTCTACTGGACACGCTATACGTTATACGAAAGAAGTTGTTTTGGCTATAATTGCTGTTGCATCCAAGTTGGGCGAGCCTTTATACAATCACCCTAATTTTGCAACTGATCTTTTAAATAGTGTCTTTATAGAAAAAAATGTTTTAAAGGCTGATGGTACTTCTGTAAAAACATTCAGTCCAGGTGTATCTAAACATGCATGGAAGAATATCATTAACATTGCATTCAAGCCTTTGATTAAAAATTGTCCTCCAGATCAAATGCCTGCATTTTATGATGAATTACTACCAACTTTGTTTTCAAACTTAAATGACCTACTAGTTAATTATTGGGCCTTTTATATGGAAAATGACGAATATAATCCAGCAGCTATTAATGAAGATGAAGACATGAGTGAGGAAATCCTTGAAAACAGTTTATTAAGACTGACAACAACTGTAGTCGTCAAGCTACTGGTTGAAATGTATGATCAACTGGCTAGTTGTCAAAACAATAACTTTGATCCAATGGTTAAGAACATTTCTTCAGGAAACTCTAAACAAAACTATGCTAAGTCTATAACTTTAAAAAACTCCAGAATTGGTTTACCATTTTTGAGATTGATCAATAATTTAATGATTTTCAAAGACGGTAAGTGTTCTATCAATTCTATTTTGATTTTTAAGAATTTCTTAGTTTTATTGAACTCTTATGCTATTCCTCAATATGACGAGTTTATCATTTGTGAAATGTTGCCATCAATTTTGAATAATTTATTGATTGACTTCAACTACAAAGAGTCATTTTATGATGCGCTATATTGTTTCATCTCTGTCTTAACATTCTTTGCACCAAAATATCCGCAAAGTATAACTTGGTTGTCTCAAATGAGTTATGGCTACAACATGGAAAATCTTTTGTCTTCTTTGGTAAATGCTGATAACTATAAAGAAAGAAAAACATATATGTTAGATTACTTAGAATATGTTAAAATTCATAAGAATAAGATGTTAGGTAAAGAAAACAATGAAGAACATTTTATCAGCTTGGAATATAAGAGAAACAATATGAGAAAAGCCATGGTTGCAGAGGCCCAAAAGGTCTTAGTTCAAAAGAATAAGAAAAATCAAAAAGATGATTTGTTGGATGATCCTTCTGTAGAAGATAATGCCATTGGATCTTTATTTGCATAGATACAATTTGTATATATTTTGCTTAATATATAAACCAATTTTTTTTTTTGAAAAAAACAAATGTAATTAAACTATTTCTTTTCTTTTTTTTTAACAAATGTTATAAAGTAGATTTCGTATATATGTAATTCATGTACCTAAGATTATAAAATGGTATAGTAAAAACTATTGATTTCACGAAAGTGCAAGAAGCTGAAAAAGTGGGATTATGTCTATAAAATTCAATAACGATGAGCTATTAAAAACAAAATTAGAATCTACCACCTCTGCCACCTCTACCACCAGAGAAACCACCTCTTGAGCCACCTCTACCGCCGGAGAAACCGCCTCTTGAGCCACCTCTACCACCGGAGAAGCCACCTCTTGAGCCACCTCTACCACCGGAGAAACCACCTCTGGCACCACCTCTACCACCGGAGAAACCGCCTCTTGAGCCACCTCTACCACCGGAAAAGCCACCTCTGGCACCACCTCTACCACCGGAGAAGCCACCTCTGGCACCACCAGCAGGACCTTTTCTCTTTTTAGGTTTTGGAGCAGGTGGACCTTTCACTACAGGCTTTGGTATGAATCTATCTAAAGGTAAAGTCTTATCAGTGGCTATGTAAAATTTATCACCAGACTTGAAACTGGCAGCTTGGACACCTTCACTTGTTTTGATGGTGAAGTAAACTTCAGTTAAAGAACCTAATATTTCATCAACCTTACCAATTAAGGATTTTTTACTGTCGTCACTGGACCATATTTGAGCATTGAAAAATGGGACTTTTTGATCTAAAGTTAAGTTACAAACAATATCTTTTTCACATTCATGTTTGAAAGTACCTACTTCGTAGACATCTTGTGGAGGACCTTGTTGCATTGGGGTTCTACCACCAAAGCCACCTCTTCCACCTCTGGAACCGCCTCTTGGGCCGCCTCTTCCACCACGGAAACTCATTATTATATGTGTATTTGTAAAGTTATTTATTTTTTTAATGTTATTTGCAAGAAAATTCTTTCAAAGTTTAAAATAGATCAGATAAAATGTTGTTATGATAAAAGAAATTTATAAAACTTTCTTTTCTTATATTATCTTTGTAGATTTTAAATTATTTTTTTTCAAAAAGAATTGTATAGTATTTCCGACAAATATTTTAATTTTTGTTGCTGTTTAATTTGATAACGATTGCTTAGTGTATTATATTAAACAATTTTGATTATAAATTAAGTTTACTTTCAAAAAATTTGGTTGAACTTTTATGTTTTTTAATATATATCCTTTGATATTAACGAAAACGTTTGTAGAGTTCTTGGGGGAATAATAATAATTTAAACTTGTATATTAATACTTTAAAGTGAACAAAAGTTACAATAGTCTTTTGATTAGTATTTACTTGATTATAAAAGTGAATTATATTCTTGGTTTATACTCTATATTATACTATTATTCAAACTCAAAATGACATTAAATTCAATCTCTTATTTTTTAAAAAAAAAAATTAACAATAATGTGATCAAAAGAGGAAACCAATTTCATACTAATTGTAGAATATATGAAAAAAGCAATTTCTGCTGTGTAGACCAAATTATACTAGAGGAAATGCAAAGAGGGAAAAGGTATACTTAGCGAAAAATAAGAATGAAAAAAAAAAAAAAGCAATTTTTCTGTTTCTTCCGAAAAAGGAAAAAAAATTTTTTTTCACTTTGAAGCAATATCTTGCATTGATGCGGGTATCCCAAAACGGAAGTAGTGCGGTCTTCAAAACTGCTTGGGGGGAAGAAAACCCAGAAAAGAAAAACATGATATTGCTTATATCCGAAAAAGTCACATGACCGCTGTATATTTTACCCGGCATCTGAGCATACATATTTTTACCAAAAAGAGAACACCTTTGATTATACCAAAAACTCAGTAATATAAAGAAAATTTTTTTTTTTTTCACCTCTTGGTTCATACTGGAAGTTTAACTGCAGAAGAGTTTTTAAATTATTATTTTTTTTTTATAAAATTTGTTCATATTAATCAAGAAAGAGACTTCTCTGAGCACCTGTAAAGCTAATAACAAATCATTTTACCTGCACTAAAGTCTGGGATATATAAATTTATTATTATTATCACACCAAATTTAAAATAACAGTTTAAGACAACAAAATGCTAAGCAATTTGGCCTATTTACTGAGAAGCAAGAAGATTCCTTCTCAAATTCTAAACACCACAAGTATAAGATTAAATTCTACAATCAACTTTGAACGTAGTATCAACGCTGAGGGTTTAACACAAGAACAAATCAAAGAACAAAGAGAAAAGAAGATTTTAAGAGAAATTATCAGTGAAAAACCTCGTGCAGATGAATGTGATCCTATTTTAGGTTTAAAGGATACCCCATTTATCAATAGATTGAAGACCCATTTACAAGATATCAATGTTTTGGTTGGTGGATTTTCTATCAAAGACATTGAAAATGCTATACTACTGCAATCCATTGTTAAAAAGGAGGAAACTGAAAAGAAAAAAATTTTAGCTGATGAGTACAGTCAAGAACTTTTAAAAAACTCTGAAAACACTGAAAACATCAAAGAAGAGTTAGAAGCTTCAAAAGAAGAGGAAGCTCCAAAGGAAGTGACTCCAAAAACTTTAAACATAATGACCGAGGAATTTATAGAAAAGAAAAATGCTTTGATTAAGATTTTAACTATAAAGAATGCTGATGACAAAGAAAAAATCAGAACTGCTATAGCTTTTACTAAGAAAGAATTTGCACTAAACGAAAGAGACGAAAACTCTCCTCAACTTAAAGCTGGTATAGCCACTGTCAGAATATTGTTTTTAACTGAATACTGTAAGAAGAATCCATCAAACAAAAAGAACTTGAAAGAACTTAATAGAAGGGTTCAAATGAGACAAAAGCTTCTAAAAAACTTGAAGATTACCAATCCAGAAGGCTATTTCTTTGCCATCACCAAAATTGGTTTAACTGATGAAGCTGTACACAAGGAATTCCACTTGTCTGACCAATACATGCAACAATTCAAATTCTTTGGTCCTGAAACTCAAACCTATAAGCAAACTCGTTCTGAAAAGAGATTGGTCTTCAAACATAGACTACTATTTGCAAGATATCCAGAATACGTTAAGCAACTGCAAAAAGAATATAATGTTGAAGATTTGGACTTTATACCAAAAACAACTAATGCCAATTAGTTATATACGTTTATAAACATGTACATAAATTATTACCACATTTTGCTGTGTTTTCCACTACGATAGGAATATTGCTAAACCGATTTTGATTGAAAAAGAAAAAAGAAAGTTTATAGCAGTTTAATATTAAGGCTTTTTGGGTTTTTCATTATTATTGATGAACAATTATGTGTATTTTCAAACTACCCATATGTTTAATTCACTCAATTAAATAGCAATACAACTTCTATGAAATTGTTAAAAACTGGTTTAAAAGAATTAGAAGAATATTTGAAATAAATAAAAAACAACCCATTTCATTTCAATTATAGTCCCTCCAATTCATAGTATTAGTAATATGTCTCTTCGGATATTCCAAAAAAGGTTGCGCAGTGTAGCTCTTGATCTCCTTTTTAACTCTATTTAATTTTTTTAATATTTGTTTATTTTTTTTTAAATTTTGCTCATATCTTTAAACATTAGATACAGTTTCTGATGCAAAAACCAAAGATTGTGATAAGAATGGGTGGTGATGAAGCGTTGCTTGAACGATTTCACAAACAGCTGGGGATGAATATTCAGCCAAATCCAGAACACTGCACTAGACTAAGCCCTAATTTATCTGAAAATGAAATAGTCGAAGAATATGAAAAAATGAAAAAAGCAACATATAAAACTACTATTAAACTCGGTGTGCAACCAAATCCTAAAGATTTCTCAACACTAGTGTTCAGAACCGATGTTTTTAATAAAAACCTGACCTATAAAAAAGATGACATTGCTTATAATGTGAACTGTTACATACCAGAAAATTTAACCGATCTGTTATCAGAAACATCAACAGCTAAAAACATTCCCGTTTACTTTGGAGTTCATGGTGCAGGATCAAGCTCTTATACTTTCAACAGTGTTTGCTCTTATCTAAAAGAAATAAATCCAAGTTTTGTATTCATAGCAATTGATCTAAGAGGACATGGGGAGACAAAGTCTTCAATAAAGATACCTTACAACTTGAAAGATTTTGTCAGTGATACAAACTTTCTTGTATATAGCGCTTTGAAGGATATATTTGGAGAGACATTAAACAAAAAAGTGAGTATTGTGTTTGTAGGCCATAGTTTAGGTGGGAGTGTATGTTCCAGTTTACTCCACAGTGTCAAGCTAAGTAATGGCAATGATATGAATAACTATTGGAAAAATAACATTTTGGGATTAGTCATGCTCGATATAATTGAGGATCTAGCAGTCAGTTCTTTGGAAAAAATGCCAGATGTTATAAGAAGAAGTATAAATAAGTTCCCGAATATCAAACAATGCATGAATTGGCATTTGGGCACTGGAAATCCAAGAAATTTTGAAAGTGCGAAGTTCAGTGTTTTAGATTTATATGCTTTGAAACATTTATCTGATGACAAATATTATTTAGAAAGGAAGAGTAACCTTTCTGATTTTCAAAACTATTGGAACACTTGGTTCACGGGATTGTCAGATCAATTCATCAATCTGAAAGGTGTGTCTAAGGCTCTAATACTTTCCGGAAATGAACAAAGAACTCAGAATCTTGACAAAAGTTTGATGATTGGACAGATGCAAGGCAAGTACCAATTGGTTGTTTTTAATGATGGTGGTCATTTCGTACATGAAGACTGCGACTTCAAAGTGGCAATTACCTTGGAAGAATTTGTAAAAAGAAATGACAACAAGCTTGTGGAGATAAAGACTAATTGGGGAAAATCGTAGTTTAAAAAAATTCTGTTGGCATTTTCCTTTATATATATATATATATTAATCCAAAGTGTTGATCACTTTTTCGACTTTTTCAAGATCTTCAACTAATCTGTCAATCTTATCACTAGCCCACTCAAACTTGCTATCGATCAAAATAGGTCTTAAATCAAATCTATTATCATCAGTGGAATAGTTTTCTGCATGATAAGCAGGGGTCAAAGTGGTTTGTTTATGTCTGTTGATGGCATAGAACTTATGGAAGTGCTTGACCTTTTCAGCAATTTCTCTAGGAGTCAAACCTCTAGTTGTGGTAATTGAGGCACCAAAATCTGATCTGTTTTTGTTGTCTAGATCCTCAAGTTGGGTGACAACACAGCCATCTAAATTGTCGTGCAAGTCATTAGATGGTTTACCCCACTTGTGTAATAGTTTGATAAACATAGAGTACATACCTAATTTTTCAACTTTTCTCAAATATCCAAATTCAGATAACTCATCATAAGTCACACCCATATCAGCCTCATCTTGTTGGGTATATTGACCTTCCAAAATAGGTTCCAGCTCAGCAGTTGGAACAGCAGTAATGAAATCGTTTAAGATTTCAAAGTTTGGGTATTTTTTAGCACAGTATGAGATAAACTTCTTTAAGTCAGTTTTACTGATGGCTCCAATAGGATTCAAGTCAGCTGAAGAGCAATCATATTTGGTCAAGTAACCCCTTAAACATTCATCAACATTACTGGAACCTAACACTAATAAACCACCCCAAGAGTTTCTATACCAAGGCAATAGTTGTGCAAACATATATGCCAACACCATTCTTAGTCTGGCTTGAATATTTTGCAAAGCTAAATTTTCTGTTGGTGATCCACCAAAGACCTTATAAATAGGCTTTTTACCAGTCACGACTTCAAAAATAGAAATAATTGATGAAACACCCTTGTCCATGTTTAAGTCTGTGTGGTAAGCACCGATTCTGTCAGCCAAAGCCTTAGCTCTAGATTTTGTTTCATTTGATGAGTTGGAGGTACCCATATAACAAGTATGGAACATTTTATTAGCAATTTCTTCTGGAGAATTAGGAACCCAAGGCTCTTCTGATTTGATTTTGGTGATTTTTTGCAAATCAGCAAGAACTGTCTTATTTCCATTTTTTATGGCAGTGTAAACCAAACTACACATGGAGTAAACGATCATTGATGTCGCACATGAATCAATACCACCTGATAATGGAATGAAAAATCCTGAAGGACCTCCACATCTTCTCAAATAGTCCCATAACCAGCATGCAGGGCCCATGGCAATTTCTTCTTCAGGTAAATGGTATCTGATTTTTCTTTTTGGAGTTGGCTTCAAATAAGAGTTCTTTTGCTCTTCAGCATCATTTAACTTGAATGAAACATGAATACTTGTAAATAAGTTCTCATTGTACATAGCCTGTAAGTTTCTTGAAATTATAGATGATCTATAAGATCTGACTTCATCCAAGTCCACAGTGGCAGTAATGACTTCAACTTCATTCAATGAAAATTGAGAGCCTTGAGCAACAACTTCACCATTAACAACAATAAGAGCACAGCCATCATAATATAAACGATCACCATCACACCCAATTTGATTACCATACAAGTAAATACCACCACATCTCTTGGTAGCACTAATAATCAGATCTAGTCTTTTATCTAATTTTCTAAGTTCGTGATGAGAACCAGAAGAGTTACAAATAATTTCTACACCATTCAAAGATAAATCAACATTTGGAGATTGAGGAGTAAACAACTCTTCACAAGTTTCAAACCCAATCTTAGTATCTAAACATTCAATATTGATATTCCCCATCTTTGTTGTCTTTTGAGAATTGATGTTTTCAATGATTTTTGGTAGCTTATATGAAATGGTATAACTGTCAGGCTTCAACCAAGGTGTGAAATATCTCATTTCTCTGTAGTTACCATCATTTGCCAACCATTTTTTAGGTCTAATACCTATGATCATACCATTATAAATTATAACTCTACAATTGTATCTACAATTTTCAAATAACAGAGGCATACCTAAATCAATGATGATATCGTATAGTCTTTTGTCTTGCAAAATATCAGCCAAGACTTCCCAAGACTGAGTGATAACATCATTTTCATAAAAATGATCCAAACAACCGTACCCAGTGACTTCTAACTCGGATCCGATTCTAAGCTTGGATCCTTGTTTTTTTGCTATAAGAATAGATTGAATGATTCTGTCCTTATTACCTTTGAAGTCCAAAGACCATTGATTCAAGTTACAAGTAGAAACTGTAATTAAATTTGTCATTTTTTGTTTTCGGTTTTAGATTAAATAAGTGATGTTCGTTTTAAAGTTGAAAACATAAGTTTCACGTAGGTTT
>ERZ794949.300-NODE-300-length-16896-cov-168.399798_pt1 | contig 16896 bp, 9 predicted proteins | sample MGYA00511363_ERZ794949 | MGnify/ENA primary metagenome ERZ794949 (study PRJEB30137, sample SAMN04331402) | food metagenome | isolation source: T1 must sample point D1 replicate B | place: Australia: South Australia ...
AATATATAAAAAACAACTGGCAATCTGGCCGAGTGGTTAAGGCGTAAGATTAGAAATCTTTTGGGCTCTGCCCGCATAGGTTCGAATCCTGTGGTTGTCGTTGATTTTTTTTTTATTTTTTTGCTATTTTTTTTTTTAATAAATCTTGTTTACAAGTGAAAAAAAGTAGATACTGGTTTTAAACCATATTAAATATATTATAAACACATTTGTAAAGTTTTTAATAATTTAGTTATTTCAGGTATAAAAGTTTTTTTTTAAACACCTACTTTTTTTTATATTTATTTTTTACAAAACCAAACACAATATTTACAACTCATAATTATGTCCATATCCTTAAGCGAATCTGAATTTATCGAAAACTTGCTATCTTTAGCCTCCATCCACCCGCTGAAATTAGACGACAACTACACCAAGTCTCAAGCCCAATTGACCAGCCTGGGTCCTGCTTTGAAGCCATTTTCATATACTTTTACCAAAACCGAATTACCAACTGCTGAAACGACTACTAAAGTCAATGATTTAACTAAAACCATCATTTTGAAATCTTTGAAGCCTAAAGCTGTGCTAAAAGTTAAATCTGATGATTTCGAAACTGTTCAAGACATAAAAGACTATTTGGACAAAACAGGATTACCAGGTCAGTATCAATTCAAATTGTTAAACAAAGGTAAAGTTCTGTTGGATTATGTTTTAGTTAAGGATGCTTTGTCCGAAATCAATGAAGACGAAGTTACATTTAATGTCATGAGTAAAACCAAACCTGATGACTTAATTGAAAAGGAAGTTGTTGAAACCAAGAAAGAAGAACCAGTTGTTGAAGAAAAACGAGAAGTTGTCATTCCTTGGAATGAGTTTTATACTATTTTGGAATCCAAATATGGCTCTCAAGAATCTGAAAAAATTATTAAAAAGTTACAAAATGGTTGGAATAGTGTTCAATGATTTTGATAATGCCAATATATGATTATATATATATATATAACAGCTCTTTAATCTTTCTTTTTCAATCTCAATTTGTTTTTGATCTTATCTTTTCTACTCATTCTCTGTTTTAACATTGCATTTACATTCAGGGTCAAATCATAATTATTATATCTACTGTTTTTTAGCTTTTTCATTATAACACTGTCGAAATCTAAATCAGTGTATAATTCAGGTTGATACATGGTTGTAAGTAGATTCAAAAATTCCATTTCTAATGGGTTGGTTGATTGAAAAGAGAATGACTTAGCCACCTTCTTCCTCATATTACTACTTTGTCTTCTGCTCAGCTTTCTGCTAGGTAAATTCGTCGGCAATGAGCTGTCTCCGTTGTTGCTATTACCATTATCTTTATTCAAAACTTTATTTAATTTGAAGCTTAATGATTGTTTCAGTTTGGATTCAAAATTCACATTGGTATTATTAGGTTTTCCTGCTTTATAAGATTTCAAATTCTTGAACTTATCCATCCCTAAGTCTAACAAAGTTAATGTAATTTTATTGATCCACTTGATTCCGTCATTTTCTGAAACTAATACCAAATCTATAATTTTTAAGCAATCTTCAAAAGGCAAGATGTTTATGAAACAGTTCAATACCCATTTACTTAGGTATATCATTAATACAGGCAATTCAAAGTTGTTTCCTTCTTGGCTAGCATCAAAATCTCTTCCTTCGTGTTTATCTAAAATACAGTCTAAAACGTACATCCCATAGTCTATGTCCTCAAATATTATATCAAATAATTCCGGAATGTACTCAAATATCAAAATAAGCAATGTCTCTTGGAAATTTTTCAAACCTGACAAAGAATTATCGTATAGATTGAGACCAATGTTAGCAACAATTGAATCTAAAATTCTATGTCTGTTAAATCCAGTAGTATCCAAATTAGACGGAGATACCAAAAGAACTAACCCACAGATGTAGTTTAATGATTGACAATACCCAACATCATCTCTGTGCATTAAAGAAAAAAGTGAGAGGTGTCTTTCTAGACTTTCTATCATTGCGTTTTTATCAAAGTTTCTTGATTTCATGAAATGTATATTACTGGGAAATGTTCGCAATAAATCATTATTTATAATGTCCTTATCAGGAATGTTCAAAAACACAGTCTTTTTATCATTGTCGTATGTTTTAACAAGTGCATTATACTTGTTTTCATCACCATCATTACTGAAGAGACACCATAAAAAATATCTGTACTTAGAAACTGATCCATTAGTCAGAATAAACTCCTTGATTTCATTTTTCCTTAGAAACGGAATTTTGCCTGTTGTATTGTAGTTTTCAAACAAATCGCCAAATTGTTTTTCAAAGTTGTTGATAATATCTGCTTCACCTTTATAATTATTGTTGTACCAAGTTGTATAATCTTTGTAATGTTTTGTTTCTGGTATAACAAATCCATATTCCGTGCAATTTTGCATATTATTTAGAACTGCACTGTCACAATTCGGTATATTTTCATTAGAGTAAGCATCTAATTGTATCTTCATTTTCTTGTTTAATTCATCTTGTGGCATTTTGTTCATTTCATCGTACATGTCCAGCAAACTACTGTTAGAGTAAACATCCTCATTATTCACTACAACGCACACATCACTAGTAACATCTGTCGTATTTATTTCTGAGAAATTACTCATATTTTCTTCCTTCAGTGAAAGATCAACTCCTGAAAAAGAGCTATCAAGTTTCATTCAAATTATTTCGGTATTTTCTCTGCTACTTTTTCAAAACAAATAGAAAAAAAAAAAAAAAGAAGTAATTGTTTATGAAGGTTGATTTAATTTTCAAAATTATTTCTTAATTTACCTTTGGTACTTTTTAAATTTATCTCCTATAAATCTATTTTAAAATTGAAAAGATTTGTGAAACATTTAATTACTCCTTTTTGCTACTCTTTTTTTTCCCCCAACGCAAAGATTTGAAACCTTACTAACAAAAACATTAATATTTGGCCAAAACAGTCACGTGCTAGCTTTCCTGTATATACCACCAAAACACGAAATCTGTAGTTACCACTTTTAAAAGTCACAGTGCCGGAGTGGTTAACGGGTTGCCCTGCTAAGGCAATGGTCTTTGGCCTCGCAGGTTCGAATCCTGTCTGTGACGATTTTTTTTTTGCATTTCGATTTATAATCGGATTTTCGCGTCAGTATGTCTTTCTTTTTTTTGATTTTTCACTTATAATTCTTTATAAGTGGAGCTTTTCATTCTTTTTTTTCTTGTAAATTTATATGTTTTTTTCAAAGCAAAGAGTACAGTACAGTTGTGTATACCAAACCCCACAACCAATTATTATTAATTCGTGCATAATGAGCATCAACAATGAAGACAATTTACCTTGGATTGAAAAATATAGACCTAACACTTTAGATGAAGTTTATGGTCAAGATTCTATAACATCAACTTTGAGAAACTTTATAAGAAATAGCAGCGAAGACAACAACAGCATTTCTTTACCTCATATGTTATTTTACGGTCCTCCAGGAACAGGTAAGACATCTATGGTTATTGCTTTAGCAAAGGAAATATACGGAGCTGATAATTACAGAAAAAATATCATTGAGCTTAATGCTTCTGATGACAGAGGTATAGATGTGGTTAGAAATCAAATCAAAGATTTTGCATCCACAAGACAAATATCATTTGGAAGCAGCAACAAAAAAAATCTAAAGATGTTTAAATTAGTCATTTTGGATGAAGCAGATGCAATGACTAACATAGCACAAAATGCCTTAAGAAGAATCATTGAAAAGTATACAAAGAATGTAAGATTTGTCATCTTGGCAAATTACTCCTACAAAATCATACCAGCATTGATGTCTAGATGCACAAGATTTAGATTCCAGCCTTTACCTCTAGAATCGTCCCATATAAGAATGAAAAATATCATTTCCATGGAATCTATACAAGTTGAGGATTCGGCTGTTTTAGCTATTTTGAAAATAAGTAAAGGTGACATGAGAAAATCTCTAAACATTCTACAAGCTTGTAATACTACCCTAAGTGTTGAAGATAAATCCAGTATTGATGAAGCTATGGTATATGAATGTGTTGGTTTACCTAACAAAGAAGATATAAATGATTGCTTTGCATCAATATTGAATGACTCTATACAAACCAGTTATTTCGCCCTCTCAAGTTTGCAAAAGGATAAAGGTCTTGCATTAATCGACATAATCAATGGCTTTGTAGAAATCCTTGTGGAATATGATATTGAAGTTAGTAAAAAACAAAAACTGCTTATAAAACTAGCTGAACTGGAGTATGGGATAAGTAAAGGTGGTAATAATGACATTCAAACCAGCTCTATGATTGGATTACTCAAGAGTTGTTTAGTTGATTAAACTCATGCGCTCTTATTCTACCAGGTGAAAAATATTCACCTAGTATGTTTAATAAGCGAAGGGGGGTAAAAACCCCCGCTCCTTTCCCAACTGGAAAGTACCTTAGATAACGGTTGTAAAGATAACACTAAACCCCGTTTTAATCGTTTCCCCTCTTATTTTTTTTTTGTTATGCTAAACGCATATAATGTGTTTATATAAGGTTTAAAAGAGACACGTAGCACCACGCTAAAAATGAAAAAGATTATTATAGAAACAGTGTCACCTAGTGGCAGTTGGTCATCAAACTTTTCTTCTGAAAAGTTGGATAAGGCATATATGGAGTACATGAAACTTTGTGACATTATTCCGGGTAGACAATTGAACAACAAATTTATTATTATACCTAGTTACAAATCAATCAATACTCTTCTATGTCTATATTTTGTTGATAAACATGAATCTTTGAACATTGAGGAGTTTTCTTCAAAGTTGGAGAAGTATTTGCAGGATCCAAGAAAGTACGATGCAAACTTGAAGCTAGTACATTTGAAACCCCTTGATGATGAGAATGCTATTGTTGAGGATGATGCTTTGACCAATGAAGAAGCATTGACAACTGAAGAAAAACAAAAAAACGAGCAAGTTTATGAAGAAACAGGATATGAAATTATTGGTAGATCACCTAGAAAATCATCAGTCAATTCAGTGGGTCCAAATCCTAAATACATTAAAAGAGGATCCTTCAGTAACGTCGTTACCGGAATTGATACCACAGATTCAGAAGTTGAGAAGAAACTTGTGTATTTAATGAATGATGAATATTTCTGTAACTTCAAAGAATTAGAGAATTTGAAATCCTTTAACCTATTTTTCTTTGAAACCCCTAATTCCAAGGTTGAAAACTCAACCCAAATCAATAAAAAAATTATAGAAACTTTGAAAAACTCTCATATTGAATACTCATTTACTTCTGAATTATGATATATATTTAAAAGAAAAAAAAGGGCTTTTCTTTTCCAAATAAACCTAACTTTTCATATCTTCACGAGCTATTTCTTTCCAATCTCTCATTTGTATCTGGGAATAGTCAAACTCACCTACATCATCTTCAGCTTTGATTTCTCCCTCAATAACTCTTGTTTCCCCCCATGAAAAGTCATCAAACTTCCAAAATGCATAGACAGGAAGCACAAAGTTCCATATAGGCAACGCTACAATGTAGATGGCCATATATATGAAATTATTTAGATCCTCACCTATTAATACAATTAATAACCCAGGCAACCCCAAAATAATGCCTAGAAGAATTAATGTAAGATATGGAGTTGGACTGCTAAAGATAGATATGAATATAATGTACATGGTGAACGTTATTGCCAAAGGCAATAAAACAGAACCAATCAATTCAATGAAAATCAAAAACTGCATGGAAAAGCAGAAGATCCCGCATAAATCATTGATCAACAATAACTCCATCAAGTTGTGAACTGTTGAGTTTATCCATCGTCTTCTTTGTGAAAGCAATATTTGAAAAGTATCAGGAACTAAAGTTTCACAATGAGCTTTTGATAAAAAAACTAGCTTTCTTTTGGGGAAAGTCTTTAACAACAAAGAGGTCAAGTACCTATCCTCTCCTAAGTGCAAAAGATTCTTTTTATGCAAAGTGTTGGTGATGTTATCTGAATACCGTTCTGTTATATCCGGATTTGCCAATATCGGAACCCAAAATCCTGAATCATGTCTGGGTGCTTTAATTCTATAAATCGAAAAACAACCTGGAAGACATGTCACTGTGCCAAAAAGAGATTCGAATGCTTTAGATTGATTATGGGATATAAAATACTCAAATACCTGTATTGCTGTAACCCAAGTACTCATTTTATTGCTAATTTTTGTTTCACCACATAAACCCATTATTTTGGAATCTTTGCACATTTCAGTAGCCATATGGCCTAAAGCATCTTTGGCAACAATCGTATCTGCATCAACGGTCAATACAAGCTCATAGTTTTTAGCCATTAACCCTGTGATTATCCAGATGTTTTTTAGTAATTGGTACTCTAATTGCGACATTCTGTCATTAAAAAATACTTTTTCTAAAAAAGACATCAATATCATTTGAGAATCTCTTTTACCTCTATTTCCTGGTTTAGAACTTGTTTGTTCTGACTCAGTGCCGCATTTTACAACACATATAATAGGCACCCTGCAAGTTTTGTATCTGGTTGCCTGCAAAATTGTATCATCTTCACTCTCTACAGTGTAGTTGTAGAACCCAGAATAGACTTTTGCCTTATTATGTCTTTTTTTGCCATAAGCAACTGCAACATAAGAGTGTGCCTCCACTTTGTTGGTATCAACAGAAAAATTATCAATTAGTTCTAAAACAAGTTCAGGCGTGGTTTTGTCATTACCACTTCCTTTTATTAATCCATCGCAAACAACCATCAATAATTTATGAGTATCTGGATATCTTGTGTTACATATAGAATCTAAGGTGCTTTTAATTCCATCTTTAGATTCAGAGTAACAAGTGACAAAGCAGATTGTATGCAAAAGTGGAACCCCATATGGCATGTACCCTGCATGTGGTTGTTTTAATGCGTTTTTGTGAATAAACTCTGGATTTAAAGTATCACTATAACAGATACTTGTATTATTAGCTTTCTTTTTGTAATCTTGAAGAACAACCGATGTACTTTTAGTTTTTTTTATATTGTCGTCATATTTGAAGGATCTTTGATTTTTGTAAAAATCTTCAACCAGTTTATTAATTCCTTGTTTTGGTGCCAAAAACCACGCATATATCAATGATCCAAAAAATTTGATTAATATAACACCAAGGATAAGTGCCAAAGATATTGATAAGACTACTTTTGAAGTAACACAACCTACTGTTTCTGAATCAACTGTTCCAACTTTTGCTATCTGAGTAAGACATTGTCCCATTTTTTGACCCTTTTTGTAGTCTGATAATAAATATGTGATATCTGTTCCTCCAAATCCTCCTTTGGATAAAATGTTGTACTGTTGGGGATAGCTTTTGAAACTGTTTACATTTAACAAATCCAAAAGTTTAAGATCAATTACATTACCGTCATAAACAACCAAATTTTTGTTTTTTAAGAATTTAATATCATTCCAGGTATATTTTAGTCTTCCAATTGGCTTTATATTAAGTATTTGATTTTTATCGACACTTATTGGGGAGCAAAAATGCTTGTATAAAGATTCTTCAGAGTATGATTCGATGCAAGCAAAATAACCGTTTTTTAAAAAATATTTGTTATCATCATTTTGAAAAACGTCTTTACAGTTTCCTTCTAGATTTTGAAAAATGAATGATAAATCTATTTTACTCTTGTTTTGAATGCCAAATTTTTTAATATCAGCAGATTTGTAAACTAAACCATGAATAAGAAGTTGATTTTCACCCAAATCTGTATATGGAACATCAATTAAGTCCTCGTTTCTACAAAATACAGTATTAAACCCAAAAGTCAAAAAGGTTATAAAAAATCCACAATATAATATTAATGATATTAATGCAATTTTTTCTCTCCAAGCCAATTCCCTATCCTTATTTTTTAAACCAAAACGTTTTAATAAATTTGAAGGGGCCCAAAATGTAACCAAATATGAATAAAATATCCATAAAGAGTCTGTTCTACCCAATTTATCTTTGACTTTATTATTTTTATTTAAAGATTTTTGGGAGTTTGATTTATAAGCATCAGACGCGCTTAAAAGTGGATTAAATCCTGTCAAAGAAGGAAGAACATAAGCATTTGAATTTTTCTTTACTTTTTGAGCATAGTAAAAGTTAGGATTGCTAGGATTATCCAAATTGTTTCTTTCAGGTTTTGTTAGCACATTTAGTTTACTTTCTTTTGCATTCAAATTGAAGGAGTTAAGAGAATTAATCCCGTGTTGGAAACTATCTTTTTTCCCCTTCATAGACTGGTTAGAAATTGTGCTGGGTTTTGAAGAATTTGTCATTGAAGGCTACAAAAAACTTCGAATTGGTATCTATAATTGGCAAGAATACATCAGCTACATATAAAATAATAAATAGTACAAATTGCTTATTTACAAGCTGTTTTTTTTTTTGAAAAATTTACAAAAACAAAAAAAAAAAGAGTTAAGTAGTGAAAATCTTCTTTTTTATTTATATTGGCTTTTGATTAAACCCACAATATTTCCTAATAAGGAAATAATTAGTGACTACTCTAATCTAATGGTATACTACGAACCATCTATACTAGATTGATCAATGTATATTCCGTTAAATTAATGATTCAGTAAACTTTGTAAGCATTTTTTTTTTCTTAAAAAACTATATATATAAATATCTAACTAAAGACACCTACGCTTCAGTTGTTTTAGAACTTTTTTTGAATTTTCCCATCCACTTTGGCAACTCAATGTTCACACCTCCATTTCTTTGATATTTGTTTATAAAACTTATTATAGATCTAATGTACTTCATGACTAAGAATAATGTAGAGAAGAAAGCTCTGAATAATGCCAATGATGCAACCGAAATCAAAATGAAGACCAAGTATTTGTTCTTGTACATGTCTTCTGGACCATATATTTGAGTAATGATCATACACAAAATCAGGTTAGAAAGCATCCAAAAAGTAACAATTCTAGTTCTAACATCTCTATAGTAGTCAGTGTTTTTTTGGTTTTGATCAACTTTGATATCAAAAGTTTCTGTTTCTTTTAATCTATTTCTTACCTCGATGTATTTTCTATCAATATCTTGTGGCCATTCAGTACCTGTAATAACAGTTTTACCATCTGGACCAGCAGTAATAACAGCTTCTGATTTTGGCTTTTCTTCCTTTGTAGACCCCTTAGTACCCCAAGAAACGTCATGAGTGTTACATAAGGCAAATATTTGCAAAGTACAAATGAATGTTGGAACCATTACTAAATATTGAATAAAGGAATGGAACAAATGCCATGGATCCAAATATATTATACTTGAGTAAGCATACAACCCGTAAGTACTGAACAACGAAACAACTATTTTGACAAACATACCATGGCTTTCTTCGTTGTCTTTCAATGTATTAAAGGCAAAGTATAGACCAGTGATTAAAGCAAATAGTGTACAAACGGACAGAATAACCATTGAGATTATAAATAAGTGAATAGCACCTTGTGGTCTGTTACCCATAGAAATGATGAATAAACCACAGATTGTAGATATTAACAAGTATTTGAAAAAGATGAACAAGTAAATACCATTGTGGATTAATTGAACCATAGAACCAGCTAAGAAGTAAAAAGTCAAGTAGAAGTTTGCAATGGAGAACCAAGAAAACCAAAATTGAACAAATTGGTAAAAGAATAGAACTAGTAAACCAGTCTTTCTAGCCTTTGAGTGTCTGGTTCTGAAAATTTGATAGAAATGAAGTTTTGAATACAAATCAGCAAACATAGCACCATTTAACCAACGTCTTCTTTGAGAAATAAATTCTGGAATTTCTTCAGGAACATCTGTTTCACCAGTAGCTTCCTTAACATATTTTAAAACCCATTTACAGTCTTTCTTAGCTATCAATTCCCAACATAAAATTCTATCTTCAGCCAAGTACATATTGGCTGTAAAGACATCAGTAGCACCGTTATCTTGAGTTTCACCTAAGAAGTATGAATGTAAAGGACCAGTACCATCTTCGTTGTTTTTTAAAGCACGGTATCTATATGAGGACAAAGCACCTGGCAAAACAGAGATATAACCAAAAGTTGATTCTAAAGGTTTATCCAAGATATTTGACATTTTATATTCAAAATTTTGAGAAGCAACCAATGGATTGATCAGCTTTCTACCGTATTTACCTTTCATGGCAATAATTTGACCAGCAACACCCGCTACATTAGAGTCCATATCAAATTGTTTCCACATATGGTACAAAGAGTTTGATCCCAATTTGGTACCAACATCAACCAATGTGATGGTATTAGGGTCTAAAATAGGACAAAATGCATTAAACAACCATCTGTGTGAGTTGATTTTCTTTTTGTTTTCTTCTTTCAAACAGAACAAAATTTGGCATGGAACAACATCAGAAACATAATTTAAATCGTCATCTATGGAAATTTGGGTAGTTAGTTCAAACAAATGTGCTTGTACTGGAATACCGTTAACTGTACTTTTTGCCATATCTTCTTGATATACACCTAAAGAAATTAAATAATCTAAAGATCCTCTATTGATTTTAGATCTACCATCTGAAACAATAATAATTTGTACTTTTTTCCATGATTTTCTACCCCATGTTCTAGATTTTTCTCTGGTACAGAGTTCTGTAACGTTCTTTAATATAGAATGCAATGTTCTCGCTAAAGAATATTTATCTTCGTTATACATGGTAATACACACAGCAATTTCACATTCTCTGTTCATATCCGAAAATCTTAATGAATAACCATCTGCAACAAATGAGTCTGGGTCAGATGTACAAGCGGTATATCTCATTTCAGTAAATTCCGGTGATGATTTATTTGGCAAGACATCAAGAATACCTGACGGTATAGGATTATCTAAAGTTAAGATTTTACCAGCTTTATTTTTAGAAACTTTAGGTCTAACAGTTGAGTTTGCTCTTCTGATGTATTGCAAATCGTGATGGTTGGTGTTAAATCTTGTTTGCTTAAAAGTATCGCCTGAAAAATTAGAAGATGTGTATGAAGAATAACTACTCATTCTTTCTTTGTAAGAGCCAGCCGCACTATAGGAACCAACATCAGATAAGTCAACTTCATTGACTGGTGGTGGTATCTTTGATGGGGAATCATAGCTGTTATGGAAATGACTTTCATATTCATCATCACTATCGTCATCAAGATTGTATAATACTGGTGCATCTCTAGTTGGTGACTCAAGCTTTACAGCTTCTGATCTAGAGATATGTTTACCTGGTGAGAGATCTATGGTTTCGTTTCCTTGAATAGGTATTATATGATTGTTGTTTGCCTTTCTTCTTGGAGAATACTTTAAAGCAGCTTTGGATGGTGAATTTAGATTTGGTGTGGCATGTTGACCAAAAGAGGGGTATTTATTACTTTTTGTTGGTGTTTGGTATACTGATCTTTCCTTAGAAGCAAAGTTATTTTCTGAGTTGTCAAATTCGTTGTCGAATCTTTGATCAATAAAAGGATTTTTCATTTATAAGTTTTATTGCAATTGGTTATTGAATTTTCTTTTTTTGTGCTATTCATATAACCTTAAATTTATATAAATAACACAGATATCAGCATAAACTACCTTTAAAAAAAAAAAATTTCATTTATTCCAGATTAAAATTTGAATAGCAGAATAAATCATATAAACAATTTTTCACAATTGTTAGATTTTCTTTTTTTTTATTTATTTTTTTAAATTGAAACATTGGCATTTGTTTACTCTAACCTTTCTTATTTGGGAAATTGTTTATAAAGCGTGTCAAAAACAATTTTCAGAGATCACATGACCTAATCGGATATACCAGAGTCTCTTTTTTTTTTGCAATATTTAAATTTAATTTCACAGAAGATTCTTCTACTTAATACTAGACCATGAGCACGAGTAGTATGCTTTGTAATACCACTAAATATAGGTTGAATTTTTTTAGATCTTATTCGGTAAATAAAGAATTAAAATTAACACAAGAACATATACAAAAAGTGAATGAATGGATAGATAAATTCAATAAAGAAGTTGTACCTAAAGCATGCATGTCGATGCAATATGTGAGGTCATCTGGACCAGGGGGTCAGAACGTGAATAAGTTGAGTACAAAATGCTCGCTTGAAATACTCAATGTCAAAAAATCAGGATATAGTCTTGAAAAGGGGTCTAAACGGAGTGGCTTACAATGGATACCACAACCTTTATTGCATATGATGATTTATGGAAACTCAAAAACAGACTATAATCAACCAAACATAATGAAACTGTACTATAAACCACAAAAAGACTCATTGGTAATACAGTCGGATTCTGAGAGAAAGAGAAATTTAAATGAGGCAGATTGTTATGCAAAGTTACATAAGCTATTCAGAGAATCTTTCTTTGTGCAAAAGGAAGTTTCAGCTGATAATAAAGAAAAATGGAAACGTATAACTGAACGAGAGAATGAAAAAAGACTTCAGCAAAAGAAATTTGATCAGATGAAAAGGAAATTGTATAAAGACAAGTAATATCTTTCATAAGCTTGTATATATAAAAAGAAAATAAAAAAAAAGAAAAAGGAAAAAGATCACAATCATTCAAGTCCCAATAATTCAGAGACTTTTTGTCTTTTAGTAGGAGCCGGGGGCTTGTTTTCATCAACACTTTCAATGGATCTTTTATTTTTAGCTTGTGGCTTTGGAATGACATAAAGATCTTCTTCATCTTCTTCACTATCAGTGATATGATACAGTCTGGTATCAAATTCTTCACTTTGCTCTTTTTTAAGTTTGTCGTTAACAAATTTATGAACTCTAATTCTAGCTTCATTTTGTACTTCTTCTCTTTCATCAGAAAATTCTCTTTCAATACCCTTGTATTTGATAATAGAACTTAAGATAGAGATTCCCAGTCTATTTTTCTTATTGATCTTATCCAATTCATAACACTTTTCACATAGCAATTGATAAGCACCAAAAAATGCCTTTGTGACCCATCTTAATCTAAAAGTACCGGCTGTTACGTTTTCACTTGGGCTCAGTGGATTTTCGACAACTAGAGTATACAAATCTGGTGGACCTCTTCTTGGACCTCTTGGAGCAGTCAATTCTGGGTGAGATCTCTTTGTAATGTATCCAAAAGTTTCTTCTCTTAATGATATTCCAACGGCTTCATAATTGAAATGCACACCATAAAGTTCAAAAAATTCTATAAGTAAGGTACCCAAATTGTCCAAAGGATGTATGCACTTGGCGGATATTTTAGGATGTAATTTTAAAAATGAATAGCACAAACAAACCATAGAGAACCCCCCTATACCACCAAATCTAACATTGTTCAATCTTCTAGAAGACAAAAATTGCTTAACAACTAAGACTAATTCTCTTAAACCTGTTATTTCAGAAATCCATCCAGATACCATCTTGGCAACGGTGATACCTCCAGATTGTTCAAAACATACATCAAAGTTTATTCCTGATTCAGATTCAACAAATTTGATGATAGGAATTCTTGCATTGGCTATGACTTCAACGTTAATTGCTAATTTTTTGTATTTCAAAAAAGAAGACAACTCGTATAAGCATGATTTGTGATTTTTGTTTTTAAATTCTGATAAAACACAACAATCTATATCACTTTCAGGCAAGTACAGATCAGTTGCATATGAACCAAATGGCAATAGTTCGGCATCTGACCATAGTTGTTTTACTGCATCACAAAGACGTGCTAAAGCTTTATTTCTTTTCAAAATTTCTTCTTTGGAAGGGGAAATATACTTGACAAATGCACTGACTTCTGTATTCAATTGTGCTGAAACATCTTCTTCGGTTTCTTTATTAAACAACTTTTTGGACAAAGACATCCAGGGATATTCACTTATGATGGGGAGCTTTTTAGGATTATATTTGTCGTCTTCATCTTCACTTTCTTTAGATTCAGCTTCTTCTTCATCGCTTTCAAATTGTATAAAGTCCTTATTATCAGCAAGATGATTAGGATCATCAGATTCATCTTCTGAGTCTTCTATAACGACCTCATTAGTTGGTAGCAGGTTTTTAGGATCATAGACATCATCTTCATCCTCGTCATCAAGCACAACAACTTCTTTTTCCGGCTCTTCATTCTCATCAACTAAATCTTCCAAATCAAATACAATGTCTTCATCTGAGCCGTCCTCAAATCCATGAATTACTTCATCTGGGTTCGGAGACACATCTCTTGAGATATCCGAGTATTTTTCTTCGTATGCATCATTATCATTGAAAACAGTCAGTTTCTGTTTCATTGCATTAAAGCTTGATTTACGCATTCTCTCAGGATGGTTCTTACTCGTTGTATTTTTAGTTTTCTTTGCTTTTCTTTCTTTCATTCCCTTCTTGGCCTTTGGCAGTACAGAGCCTTGCTTTTTTTCTATAAACTTGTCATTTTTTGCTTTGTTTTTCAGCTTTTTGTGACTTGTATTCTTCATTTTCAAACCATCGTTATTGTCATTAGTAACTCCATTTCTCTCATTGAATGTTTGATGATGTGGATTTTCTTTTTTCTTACTCTGTTTATTCGATGTGTTTGCAACTTTCTTCTTTTTGTTTCCTTTCTTTTTATTTGTTTTGAAAGGTACGTTTTTAAAACTGATATTTTCACCCATTTTCTTCGATATATAGATTTTCTCCGAAGGATTAATTAAGTATCGATGGTACGTAGCTATTAGGTACCTTTTAGTCGACATTTCTTTTCACAAAGCTTAGTAGAAAAACCGTGTGAAGAGCTTCGTGCACATAGTCGTTATTGCCAAAAAAAAAAAAAAGAAAAGAAAAATTTTTATTTTGTAATTTGGTAGCGTGAAAGCCATTAACTAATTCTAGAAGGTTAATCACGTTTTTAAATGTAGAATAAATAATCAGAAAGAAATATAAAAGAGTTAGAAAGAATGCCAGTTTAGTTCTTCAAAATATTGGGTATATTTGCACAGTTTGTCAACCAGCCAATAGATTTTTGCTTTTGAATGGTCTTGCCGGATTCTAAGTCTTCAGCTGTAACATGTTCTAGGCTTATTTCTTTTGCAGTTGCAGAATCGTAGTATCTTATTCTTGCTTGTTCCAATATTTCAACACATTGATCAACCGTGAAGTTCTTGTAGTCGACACCATATTTTATTGCTCTGTATACCATGTGTCTTCTAGAGTATTGCTTATCTAGAGCAGGTGATAGTTTTCTCCATGCAGAACCGTACTTTTCATTCATACTCAAAATAGAAGGTTTTTCTGGAGTTGAAATTGTGAATTCATTCCAAAGATCTACCACTTTTTTTGGACACTTGAAAAAGTCATACACTGGAATATTCTCTTCATTAATAGAGACTTGGTTATTTGTTTGTTTGGTTTCAGCATCATTGCTTGGTATATGCTGACTTTCCAATGAACTGTTGATCAATTGGTTTGTAGTGATTTTCATGTTGTTATCCAATACAGTGTTGTGACTTAGACTACCTAAGTTTGAACTGTTTTCAACATCGCTGATATGGACCCCTGTTTGTGAAGGCCCGTACTGCTGATTTTCATCTTCCATGAAGTCAGGTTTTGCAGGTCCATTCAATCTCACATAAGCATTAGCGTTTTCCAAAGGCTTAGTCACTAGACAATCTAGGTTATATGGCAAAGATTGTGATCTTATGTCTTCTGTATGCTTGACGAGTATTTTCTTATTTATTGTTAATGGGACTTGGCTTTGGGTATCAACTTGACTATGCTGCTGTTGTTTGACTATCTCAGCAAAGATTCTGCTTGCCTTTGCACCTCTGTTTTCGTCAAAAGCACTTCTGCTACTGTTGTTTCTAGAAGATTTGCTGACTTTATTGCTGCTATTTCTGCTTATGTCCAAAGATCCTGTGTCATTCAGGTCACTAACTTTTGACATTGTTTGTGATCTTACCGTTCCTACTGAATCTTCCTTCAAACGAGATATACTGTTGATTAACATATCCCTATTGTCAATCTCTCTCTGGAGATGTTGGTTTATTATATTAGTCAGCTGTGTGATTGTTTGTTTATGATTAAAAATTTGATCTTTCATCAAATCTCTTTCAAATTCCCATTGCTTGTTGATATTTGCGTTTTCCTGAGTCAAAGAGGTTATTCTTTGTTCCAGCATCATGTTTTCTTCCTCTAGCTTAGAAAGTTTGTCATTTGCCAGCCCGTTTTCTGGTTTATTAGATGGAAACATTACAGAATTATTGAAATCTGGCCAATTTCTAAATGAAGAAAGCCCACTTAACATCTTTGTTGGTTGAAAAACATTTTGGTCCTTATGAAGACCAGTGGAAATATCGTTCGTCATCGGGTTCATATTGAAGTTAAAGCCGAAAGTATCTTGCTCGATCATTATTAAATAGTATATAAGACTATGAGATCCAAAAAAAAAAAAGAAAAGAAGAAGGACTAAATAAAAAGTTTATTAAAATTCAATATAGCAATCTAATACTATGTTATATATTTTTTTTTGGGATTTACATTCATTTTCAATTGCCTTTTTATACTAATTATCTGATAAGACTAAAGGATACGCATCATAGAGTGAATTTTAAAAAAAAAAATGTCCAAAAACTACTGTGAACAAAAAAAAAAAATCTAAACGAATAAAAACAAGCATCTAGAGCCAGGCAAAGCTTTAAATACTGATACTGGAATGAATTTGAAGAATTGTAGAATTATACCGGTTCCAGTATTTTGTTTTTTTAAAAAAAATAAAGCATATAGCGGTTAATTTAAGGATACTTAAACCACGAGATTCTCCACTATTTAATTCTTAAAAAAATAAGGAATTTATTCATTATATTAAAAAAAAAATCATATGATTTTTTTTTTGGAGCAAGGCTTAAGGTAGAAATATAAGCATGAGACAGGGGAATAA
>ERZ794949.302-NODE-302-length-16876-cov-3.439510_pt1 | contig 16876 bp, 7 predicted proteins | sample MGYA00511363_ERZ794949 | MGnify/ENA primary metagenome ERZ794949 (study PRJEB30137, sample SAMN04331402) | food metagenome | isolation source: T1 must sample point D1 replicate B | place: Australia: South Australia ...
GAATGGCACCATCAAAATGGTACAAAATTAGTAAGAAATCAGATGCTGAAAATGCTTTGAAAAACCAAGCTGATCCAATCAATGCATTCTCTAATACATTGAATATTTCTCATATCCAATTCAACAATTGGGCCACATTGCCTGGTGAAACTGCTGCTGTGATCGATGTAGCTGGTAATGTCACATTAGTAACGCTTGGTTATGAGAAGGAAAGGGTTTGCACCTTTGATAATTTTACCATTTCTTTCCAAGATATAGCCTTTGAAATACCTGGAAGTAATGACCCTGTTGACACAAAATCCAATGGATCTACATATTATGATCTAAAATACTTTGCTAATCAAGTTTCCAATGGGTATGACGGAAAGTATATACCCGGACCTCATAATATTATAAAACATGAAAATCTGGATACTTCCAAAATTCCTACAAGTATCTTGTCTTTTCAATGGGTTGCCAACTCTAAAAAAGTAATGACCAGTAAACTTCAAGCAACCTGGAAAAATTATACAAACACAGAGAATATTGATTTATTGAAAAGATCAGTTCAAGTAAATAAACTGCAATTTAATAATTTACCATTGTTTGGATGCCATTACCCGCATTATATTAAGCATGTGTTTTGTGCTGTTAGGAAAAACTCCGACTTTGTCTTATGGTATAACTTTTTGAATTCCAGAACAACAAGAAAGGTGATTTGTAAGCTCGATGAAGAACTGGGAGAAAATCTGTTAGATGATTCTCAAATAGCTTATTGCCAAGAGATAAACTCCTTCCTAATTAGCACTCTTCAAAAGGATAAAGGTGAACTAAAGATTTATAAGCTGTCCATTGATTGGAACTTGAAACAGTATCAATTACTTCAACAAAAACAAGAAGAAAACCATCCAAACATAAACGCCAATGAATTGCCACATCCGATTTTAAAAAGTGAGCACTTGTTAACATTCAATTTGGAAACAGAAATCAATGGGATGGACTGTGATTTTGTCAAACACTACTTTTTGAATAGATCGTATGATGACTCTTGTTCTCCTGATGCTGAGTTAATAATACAATATGAACTAAAAGACTTGTTTACTGGTGCCGTAGACACTACTTTAAAGAGATACGTCGTCAAAAAACTGTCTCCAACAACCATATCTAACAACATTCCATTAGGCCAAAATGCCAATTTCAAAACAAATAAATATCAATTGACTCACATAGCTAACCATGAATTCATAGGAAAAAAAATTTTACAGCTAGATTTCCATAGTATAATAGAATTGATCACCATTAGATTTGAAAATGGAGACATTGAAACTCTTAAGAGAGCCACATGGCAAAACACCTCAAAGAAATTGGACACTTTACGTGAAGGTAGTGAATTGATGAATGGAAACTTAGATATAACCACTCCTTTGGAAACAGGCTTCAGCTTTAAGAATTTGTTATCTGGAAATGAAAATGATGAAATAGAGTGGTGCATACTGTCACCATTAGCTGCAGGCTTGCTATATAAGCTAAAAACCAAGTCTGCATTGAAGTTTGTTTCATACTCCCCTATAGATGACAACTATAGTACAATATCAGAAATACAAGTTACTGCCTTAGCTCATAACTTTGTTCATTCAACAACACATCAACCATGCGGTGGAGAGGATGTGACATTGGCCATTTCGAATTTTCTCAACAATATACCAGATGATTCTAAGTCTATCAACACTAAAAAGGATATTTTATTCTTAGTTTTGAAAACATGCTTCAAGTTTTTTGGATTTTTGGCCAATTCTGATACAGATTATATCCAAAAAATTCTAGTCACCAAACCGATGCAAAAATTGATATTACTGCATTTGGAATTATCTTTAGCAGTGCCTAATAACGAAAACTCCACTGTTATGGTAAGAATTTTACTACAATTGAGAACCTTTTGGTTTGCTATTTCTCAAGTAAGCAAAACTGTAACACAAGCAGTAACAAATATGAGCAATATTCAACAACAGCAAGATAAAAACAACAGTGACAACATATCTATTTTATCATTGACTCTGTCCTATACGAAACAAGACTCCATTGAAAGTATTTTAACATTTAGTGAGTGGTTTTTCAAATTGTTGAATTTGATAAACAAGGAAATGATTGTTCTTTTGAATGAAAAGCTTGATAAGAATTCTCATTTTATCTTAGCAGTGTTAGGATCCAAGTTAACCAGATCTATGCTGTTAGCAAACATTATAGAGCTTAAGAAGCTTTCTAAAGTTGTAGTGCAGTTTAAGGAAACCAACATACCTATTTTACAACAATCGTCTGATACATTTTTGGACTTGATCACTGAAAACTCCAGATTGTTGGCCACAGTTGAAGAGTATTTACTGAAGCTGGATGAGGGATTGAAGAAAAATGATGCCGATGAACTTGCCAATAACAATAATGTAAACGGTGACATCAAGTTAGACGGTGCTTTCAAAGAAACGCTGATATTTAGCAAGGGGGAAATTCATAGATCATTCAAGTTTCATCACATGCTTGTTTTGAATCTATTCAAGACTATAGTTTTGCCTGTATTGGATGTTGAAAAAGTGCTGTTTGTGAATGAAGACAATGACTTGAAGCTGTTCACTGAGGAATTCTTGTCAAATAGAGACTTAACTATAAACAGCTTTGAAAGAACATCAAAAAGTGTCTTTGTAGAAGATTTCGGCAGCGAATTTTATAAAAACTACAATCTTCAAATAGATGATATAACTAAAGAGAGAATACACGGCAGTAAGTATAAAAAGAACCTAAAGCAATGTAACAGATGTAGTAGTGTCACAGTCTCATCATACAAATCATCGAGCAAATTAGACAATCCCTTAGAAGAATTTGACGATGACAACTACTACTATTTCAACAGACACATTTACAATGGACTATCACCAAATTTGATATCTAGAAGATGGAATAGTACTTACTACCAAATTTGCATATGCTCAGGTGTCTTGAAGACCTTGCCAGACCTATAATATATATTTTGAACCTAAATTAGTTTTAATTCTTGACTATAAGCAAGAACATGTAGTCACATGGTTTATGCCTACAATCTCAACGAAAATTTTTTTTGTGGGATCTTTGCGGCTATATCCAGAGATTTCCTAAAAGGAAAAAGTTTAAAAAAAAAAAACTAAAAATGGAACACCACTTCAAGAATTTTTTCCTCTGTATTTTGATCTGGTTATTTTGTAATCTAATTATTAGAAAACTCTTACTTTTAAAACCAAGCCTTCTGCAGTTAAGTCTAGTGACAGTTATATTCTTTGTATTTTGCAGCTTGTGTTAATTAAGGATCTTACATAATACCTTCTGTTTATAACCAACTAAACATTAAAACAGACAAGAGAAGCTTTCAGTAAACAAGCCATACAAAAGGTGACAATACATTTATAGATTTCTTTACCTATTGAAGAAAGGACTTAATTATATTTATAGTGTTAATGGAAAATAATAATACTCAGAAAAAGAATAGATCTGTTTCCGAAAACAACAAAAGATCTAGGGACAGATCTAAACGTTATTCCATGTTTTATGAATCTACAGACAACAGGAATGAATTGACTAATAATTCTTCAAATGAGGATAATTATATGGTGAAGTCCAGTTCTTTAAGTGAGATAGACAACGCTAATAAGAAAGATAACTCTTTGTCTCTCAGACATGCAAAAAACTTGAGATCATCTTTGTTTATGAACAAAGACAATGAAATGGTAAAATATATGAATGAAAAAGTTGCCGAAAAAGAACATAGAAAAGCTAAACATAGAGCTGAAAATGAAAATGATAAAGAGAACAACTTTTTTAGCTCAGATGATGATGACAACAATAATGACGAAAATCCCAATGAGATTAAAACCATGAACATACAATTTAGCAGCAGTCCTTCTTTGAGTGCATTAGCAGGATATCTTCAGACAAAGGATCAAAAGACATCTGAGAATTCATCTGTATCGAAAATAAAAGACCATAATGTATCACTATTGAATAGAAAGCCATACAACACACCAATGGAGAACATATTTGAAAATGAAGAATATGAACCTTACAAGAAACCTGAAGGAGATCAAAGTGCTCAAAATAAGCCAAGAACGAGTGATATTACAGTTTTGAAGCAGCAGAACCCAAATACGCAAACATTAAATGTGAAGAAAAATACGTTACCCATCAACAAACAGCAAATAGTTAAAAAAGTGTCAGAAGACAAGCCCAATAAAAAATCGTCAATCTTTTCAATATTCAGAAAGAAATCTGTCAACAGATCCACCAGTGATAGTAAGTATTTACCTGTTTCTGAGACCTTTAGTAACAAATCTGCCTCAAAAAAGAACTCCATGAAAGATTTCAAGGGTAGGACGTCTAGCATGGACCTACGACAGGGCAGTAACCCTAAGGTACCCTCTAGAGAAAATCTACCAAAGATCAGTAATAAAAATGATAATGCACCAGTTCAGAGAAGAGATGTAGGGTCTTTGCATAACAACAAGAAGATATCTGTATCAAATAGCGAAAATTCTAACATGACGGCAAAATCATCACCAAAGATCTTAGGTGAAGACGTTTTCCCTAAACATCTGGATATAACTGAAATATCTTCTATTCACACATTAGAAAAGGCCAAAAGAGCCTCTTTGACATTGACACCTAATAACAAACGAATGTCGCTACCTGATTCTATTTCCATAAAGCAAGAAAATGAGGGTATGTTTGTAGAGTACGATTCTAATCTTCATATTCATACCCCAGATCTTTCAAAATCACCAACGAGCAGTATCCTGAGGTCTGGAAGATTTGATAATGGAACAAACAGAAATTCTATAATTTTAAGTGACAGTGGTATATCTACAAACAGAAACTCGCTAATTTTGAGCGATAGTGGCAGAAGATCCAACAGAAACAGCAGATATGAAAACAGAAACAGTCTTTTAAGTAACAGTAACACAAACGGAATGAATAGTAGTAGCCAGACTAAATTAATCTTGGAAGAAGAGGAGAAAGACGGCCCTCTATTGGATATAGACTTTGACTTTGAGGATTCTGAATATGTATCTGAAATCATGGAGTTCAAGAATATTATTGACTTTGGTGACTACATAAACCTGGATTTCAATGAAAGTTCAGTAGGCGATGCAGGAATGAAGGAAGATGTTCCATCAATGAAAGATAATCTGGTACTGAACGGATTAGGAATTTTGCCAACAAACGAAAAGAATGAAGAAGCTACCAATGAAAACACTGAAGTGGCCAATCGTAAAACATTAGCTCCTCCGTTAAACACTGACATTGCTAAGGTAGAAACCAAGTACTCACCATCTTCCGACGATCCTTATCTGCCAGCTATAGATCCTGAATCACCGGACACCCCTAGAAAAATGAGGCCGTTGTCAATGTCATTCAAAGGGTTAGATTTGAAGAATAACTACGACAACATCTTTGAAATGAATGAAGAGGAGCCAGAACAACCCCAGGAGGCTGATGATGTTGATGAAGCTTCACAAGAGGAAGCTGAGGAAGAATCCTTTACCGAAGATGAGGACTTTAACTTCTATGAATCAGATGAGGATGCATACCTGGATGAAATACATGACTATGTGGAACAGAATTTCCCTAAAAGTGCGGGTACAAGCCAGTATGGAGATTTTGAAAATGCTAAAAGCCAGAAGAAAAGTGTTTCATTTGCGTCAAAGATTATCTTATATGACACATATGCTGCAGAAGAGTACGATAGAAGACCAGAGCTGGCTACTTGCAATCAGTTGACGCCTGAGCTGGCAATGTTTATCAGAGAAGAAGTGAACAACATGAAAAGTGAAATGGAGTTCCATGAAGATTCTATTCAGTATATACATTTTTTGTAAAATAAGTATTTTTTTTGAATGTTTATATCCGACGGCAAAAGTTGCTTTTTTTCTTTTTTTTTTTTTTCCCTCTTGTAATGAGTTTCAAAGTATGTACAGTTTTTTTTTCATGAATTTTGAGTATTCATATAGTTCTACCAAGTTGACAACATAGAAGATCCACCTCCAATAGATCGAATAAATTAACAATGTCTGGAAATAGCATTTTAGCCTCTTTGATAGAAAACAAGGATAACGTGGTGTATCCTGGTGATTTGTTGGCTCCTTTTTATGATGTATTGTCATCTGACCAAAATAAAAAAGTGATCACCGTATTCCATGAGGGTAAAGGAACCCACATTGATGATTACACCTATGAAAATAAGAAACATCAAGTCATAGTGGCTTCCAGAAGAGGATATGTCAAGTTGACGAAATACGAGCCTCCAAAAGTATCCTCCTTACTCGATCCAACTCAAGGTGAAGCAGATGACACCAAGGAAGAGGAGACTAAAGAGAAAATTGATTCTCAGGGGAGAACGATCATAGAGTACGCCGTTAATGTGATGCCACACGAATATGACTCTACTATAAACACAGATATGCAAGAGAACTTACCTAAAGAAGGCGACATAGTGTTGGCCAGAGTGATGCAGATAAACAGCACCAACAAAGCCATACTCGAGATACTCGCGTTGGAGCAGAGTGTTGTATCGAAAGACTTTGGTGTTGGAAGTAACGGTAATTTCACATCAAGCAGCACAGGTGGCACATCTCAGTTATCCTATTCTGTGTCCAAGATCACCAGTGATTTGGGAGAAAAATATGAAGCCGTTCTGAATGGGAAAGACGTCAGATCTACAGAGAGAGATTCTGTCAACATAGCCGATTTCTTCCAGATAGGAGACATTGTGCGCTGTAAAGTTCTGTCCATTGGTGATGCCAACTTTTATTACTTGTCAACCATGGCTGATGATTTAGGTGTGGTGTTCACAAGATCTAATGCTGGTGTTGGTGAATTAATGTATCCTTTAGATTGGACAACTTGCTTTGGACCTTTCACTGGAGCTGAAGAAAATAGAAAGATGGCCAAGCCTTTTTAGGTGTATAATTTTATAGTATTGATATATACAAAGAATCACAGTTTAACTCTTTTTATTCTCGGCTGACTTTTGGATGATGACTGTTTGTTTTTGTTTTCATTTGTCTTGAAAAATGTTTCCGATGGAGCGAACTTTTTGATACCCACTTTATGCTCATTCAATGATTTCTTGTACAACTTACTCCTACTAACCTTCTTTTGGTTATTCTTAGACTTTTCATCTTCTATGCTGTTGAGCAGAATTATACCCTTCATCTGCTTGCTTTCATCCAGTTTTCGTTGTGATTTTATAAGAATGTTTTTTGCTTTTTTCTTCTTTTGTTCTATGTAGTTTAACTTGTTTAGAAAAGATACTTTGTACACATATTTTTCATTGTTTATAAACTCTGTTAAAGTTTGTCGCAGTTCTTTGGTTAAAGTGCTTCTATATTTCATGTTTAATATCATATCTGCGTCATTTTCATTTTTATTCGGACACTCATAGTGGAATTGGGAATTTAGATCAGTTAAGAAGTTTTTCCATATGTGGTTAGTGTAAAGCATTAGAAGCGGATCCTCTTCTTCTAGCCAAAGTAAAATCTTGTACTGGTTGTCTTCTTTGATCTGCTTGTAAGCTTTAAAATTGTCTATATGATAAAACTCTGTAAGGATCTCTAACAATAGCTTTCTGTAGAAAATTATAGCCTTGAAAAAAGCAAATAGTGACTTCAAAGCATATCTTTTTGATTCCAAGAGTTTGATAATGTTTCTTTGGCATATTGCCTTGAGAGATAATACCATTCTACCAAGGTTTATATATCTCAAATTTTAATTTACTGTTTGGGGTTGTATCCTCTCTATAATAGGTCATAAAAGTCTTGAAGTATTAAAATGACTATTTTATTTTTCTATGGTACTTCATCTCTGATTACCGCTAACGACGTTAACTTTTTAATCATTTTCAACTTTGCTTCAGTTATTTTTTTTTCCCAAAAAAATATAACAAAGTCTAATATTTTCCCCTATAAATTTGAAAGAGAAAATGAACATGTGTCTTATCTGTATAGCTCAGTTTACTATCTCTACGTACATCATGAACTCTGTAAGTGAGTTCTTCAGAATAAAGTGAAATAAAAAAAGGTTCTTTGTTTATTTATTTATTAGCAAATTAAATTAGTATATACACTGCACCTTATTCTCCTCTCAATGCCTTTATTACAGCTTGTCTTCTCATCATGTGCTTGGTCCATTTGTAAACTTCTGGGAACTCAACCTTAATATTAATACCGATTCTGTCAACAACGTTATTCCAGGGAACAAATGATAAATCAGCTACTGTTATTTTGTCTCCAACTAGCCAGACAGGGTAGTCAAAGAATCTGGATTTGGACAAAGGTGTGGTTCCTGAAGAGTAAGATTGAGCATTTTCGGTATCTAAATCTAAAATCAAAGACTCTCTCTTTTCTGCCAATGCCATTTCAACGACTCCGTAAACACGTCTTACTTCTTCAATGTATCTATCAATTGCCGACTGAATCTTTGTGGTGTGGAAATATTTGAAGTGCAGAGCTTGTCCAATCATAGGAGCATGTCCTGAAGCTTGGAAGAAAATCCAAGAAGTGATTTGTGATTGCTCTGCTAAATCATCGGACCAAAGCAAAGGTTGGTTGTATTGCTTATAGAATTTATTGACAAGATGAAGAATTATAGCTCCGGACTCCCATATCGGAAGGTTATTGAGTTCGTGGTCTATTAAGGCTGGAACTCTAGCATTTGGATTTATAGAAACAAATTCGGGACACCTGTGTTCACCCTTATTGAAGTCTAAGAAAAAGGTTCTGTATGGCATTGACAGCTCAGAAAGAACTATGGCTACCTTGAATCCATTTGGTGCTGATCTGTGTGAAAATAAAGTGTAGCCTGCTGTAGGCTGATGCGAAAAAAACTTCAAAAGTCTTGAGTTATCTATATCAGGTACGGACTTAGATAACTGTGCAGTGAAATTTTGCTGCTGGATCTTTGCAGCATTCTCCCTTTCTTCATGAAGCTTCTTAGCAGCAATGTTTTCATGAATCACTTGTTGCTGAAGTCTTGAAGGCTGTTGAGGAGTGTATGAATTGTTTTGTAAGAAAGAAGGGGCATTGTTACCGAGAGAGCCAGCTCTTTGTTGCATATAAGTTGTTGTTGGTGAGCCGTTATTTCTAAACAAAGAAGGTGATTGTGGAGATCTTGAAGCTTGTTGCTGCGGAACTCTGTTTATGTGTGTATTCAGGTTGCCATTAGGTAATCCTTGTTGTTCTTGCAGTTGCTGTTGATCTATGTTATTAAAGTCAATGTATGATTGATCAGTGGTGGTGATGTTGTTACCATTGATGTGCACTGACTTTAAAGCTGTAGATAGATTTGAAACATTGGAGTTCCCAGAAGGAATGTCTTCATTATGTTGCTGTTGATTGCTCATGAATTTATACTTCCTCTATATATAAGTTTATATACAAGAAAAAAGTAAAACTGTGTCTGTTGGTTTGTAAAACAAAATTTGTGTTTGATAATAAGTAATTAAAACAAATAGCTTTTTAAATTTATTAGCTCATAACCCCATGAAGGACTAAAAAAACATTCATAATCCCATAAAAAAAGAAAATTTTTTTTTCCTCTGCCGCTTTTTCTCCCAAAAAAAACATGAACATTTGAAAAAGGAAATCTTCCTTTTTTACATGAGAGGGTAAAGCTGAACGGCTGACCTTAACTTATTTCCGCAAATGATAAAACACCGAAGGGGTACAAAGTCATATTGTTCAAAACTCTGTTAAAAACACACCAAGAAGGCTTAGTATATTATCTTCTTTTAGACTTATATAAATTCTTCTTCAAGAAAGTGTGTCCTTTGTGGTCGTTGAAATGCTTGAACAAACCATTTCTAGATTCAAAAGACTCTAAGCATGTTCCACACTGGTGATCATAATCCACTTTACCGTCATTCTTTGGTTCAGAAGCCTTTTGAGTTTTTTCTTTTTTCACTCCTGGCATCTTCTTCTTTTTAGCCTTCTTTGTTTTCCCCCAATCATCATCGCTATCGTCTGCCTTGTCTTTTGCTAGAGAATTCAAAAGCTCCTCAAGCTCATTGACTTCTGGTTCATCTTCAGTAATTTCAAGCTCTACATGAACATCCTCTTGTTGACAGTCTGTTTCTTTTTCTTTCTCCTTTTCCTTCTCTCTTTTCAGTTTATTCTCTTTTTTCTTTTGCTTTTTGGACTTACTACTTTTCTTTTCAGCTTCAACAGGTTTATTCTTCATGAAACCATCTAGTTCCAATTGGGCATTGATTTCTTGTAATTGCCTTTCTAAATCATCTATATCATTCACTTCATCCTCCTTTGCACTAAAAAATTTATCTTCACTATCAACACTGGCAACATCTTCCTCCAGAATTTCTCCTTTTTGATTTAGTAAAAATTCATCTTCAAGCATTGTTCTTTTTAACTCTTCTAGTCCAAATTTGTGCGCCTTACTGTTTTCATGATTGTCCAACTGCTTTGAGTTCTTAAAAAATTTATTACAAACATAGCATTCAAAAACAAACTCTTCGTCTTGGTAATCTTGTCCCTCTTCTTTTTCATCTTCACTATCACTTATGAACTCTTTCTCCAATTGATGAAGCTTTTTCTCATCAATGTGCTGCCAGCTTTGTTCTAAATACTCGTTATTCATTTTTTCTGCCAGTAACTCTTGTTTTTGTCTGTCGGTCATCTCTTTCATCCTTTTCAAGTTTTCCAGCTGCTTGTTTTTGATGGCATCTTGCTCTCTTTTTTTACCTATTTTCAATCTTATATCAATTTTCTTTATAAAGTTAACAAACTCTTTGACTGTTTTGTTGTATTGGTTTCTATGCTCATTTCTTATTTTTTCGTTTCTTTTATTGAGCTCTCTTTTGGTACGTCTATCATAATTCTTGTTGATTCTATACTCGTTCTTCCAATGGAACTGTTTCACTGTTTGGAAGGAGGACCATTTTTTATAAAATTGCTTTAGGTCACTGTATGAAGTCTCTGAATATCCAAACAGTGGAAACAATAACTTTTCCCCTTTGTAATCACTTAGACTTTGTATGTATCCATTCTTAACCACATCATCCAGAAATGAGTCGTCTTCAAAGTTTTGATATTCCTTCAGGTTGTATCTCTTTCCATACAGTATTTCATCTTTAACTATTCTCAGAAACACCTTTGCTGCCACTTGATACATCCCTGCCACTGAGTCATCATTTCTATCAAAGTACTCTCTGTTCATAAATGCATGGATGTCATCCGCTGTGACCCCGCATTCATTCACGTAGCTTTCTTCCTCATACTGCCCTGAGCTTGTGTTTGTCCCATCAACCGTGTCCTTGTGTGAGTCGTACCAGGATCTTTCCTGCTCGTCTGATAACGTCTCATATGCTATGCTCAGCTGTGCGAATATCTCAGTGAACTCCTCAATTCTATCTGGGTTTTTATCTGGATGGTACTTCAACGCAAGCTTTCTGTACTGCTTCTTGATAAGGGCTTGATCGGCATCTACCGGCACCTCCAATAAGGAATAGTAATCTCTTTTGTTCATAAGTTAACACTTTGGTCAGCTGTTTTTTCAGGTACATAAGCTATAATTCTTTTATTTTATATATAATCTTTTTTTCAATATTTTTCTTGAGTAAACGTGAAAAAAAAAAGAAACTTTAACACGCTTGCCATGATCTTAATCAATAACAAGGATGAATTTTTTGAACAAATAATTGATATATAATTCAGATAATGAATCTTATTCTGATTTCCTCTTTGATAACAGTTAATATAATAAGGCTTAATTAAAAGGTCTTTATTTCTTCACATGTCCTGATATATACCTACGATTCATGAACGGCAGTTGATTTCTTGGATTAGACGTTCCCTTGGCTGATTTATAGCCACCATACTTTATGCTTCCATCATTATGCATGTCTTCATAGAATTCCTCACTCTGCTCCCCACTTTCATCTTGTTCATACTCATCAATTGACCCTTCTTCCGCATTTTGAACCATTTCTTCATACTGATAAATTTTCTCATATAGGGCATTCGCTATATTCTCAAGCTGCTTTTTAATTACATTTCTTCTTCCTTCATTGGAAACATAGTTCAGCAATTCTGATTCAAAATCCAACTTGCCTTCAGTGTTGCTCACATTTTTGATGAGCTCAGCAAAATTTATCAACAAGCTACGCTCGTGATGAACAATGGCATATATCTTCTTGAATTTTTGAACTATATCCTCAAAAGTTGTAAACTCTATCCCAGTTGAGTTGAGAATATACTTTAACAAAACCTCCAAGAAAAGTTTCGTCTTTTTTTCAAGCTTCTTTAGATTCAATTCCTCAATCCTTGATGGGGCAACCTCTTGTTTGAATTCACTCTCATAAACTTCATCAGCTGCACAGCCTAGCATGGCCTTCATGGCCAGTAACTGTTCATCATTGTTCCTTATCAAGAGATCCTCGTCCTGGTTAGAAACAATTTTACTAATAAGCGCCTTGATCTCTGCAAAGCTAGACACACTAAGATTTTGTAACTCATCAGAGCTCTTGATCAAAGTCGGTATATTTTCCATGTCATCTTTACCTTTGAATCCATAAATTCCTAAAGTGGTTTGCAAATGAGTGCCGCATGACGAAGTGTCCATTTTTTTGTTAAACATTTCAAGAACGGCAGGCCCAACTTTGTGTTCAAAGACACAAAGTTCCTTGATAAATTCAAGAAGCTTATCACCATTTGTTACCTTTTCTGTTATCCTTTTAAATTCACTGGAGGATAGTAAGGTTGCGGACAGCTTACTGAGTTCAATTGACTCTTGGAGAGAAGGGAAAGAGTTATTACCTTTTACTTTATTTGGTATGATTTCAGATAAAGTCAGATTTTCACTAGAATTACCATCGGGAAATAATTTAATTTTTCCAAAGGTTTCCTGTTGTTGTTTTAATTTGTTTATGGTGGTTTTCAAATTTTTAAGCTGCTCTTCTGCCTTTTTTGGCTTATCAGTTGAAGATCCGCTTGCATCGTTGATCAAGGAAATAATATTTTTTTGTTCCTCAGAAACCTCATTATAAGACTTGGTCAATGTTTTCAACTCTTTATTCAAGTCATCGTGTTTCTTTTGAACTTCAGAAACTTTACTGTTTAAGCTTTTAATTACGGAGTTCCTTTCCAAAAGTTGCTTATCTAAATTAGCAACAAAATTATCAATGTATTTATAGCTTTCATTATAACATTCTATCAATTCATCCGTGCTTATAGCATCAAGGTTTTCTTTTTCAATTGAACCTTTATTCTCTATAGCAGGTATTTCATTCTTATAAGGCAATGTGAAATTAGAGAATTCTTTAAAAGCACCCATAAACCCCATGATGACTATCTTTTTAACTTATTTTTGGGTTAAATGCTCCGATTATGCTCTTTTGTTAACTACAGCTTAGTTTCCTTTTCTTGAAAAAAAAATGTTCCACGAAAAAATAAACTTCACAAATTGATGCTCACAAAGTTGATTAAACCTCGAAAAAAAAGCCAATTTTTTTTGTGGACCAAAATACATTTTACATGTTCCAATAGCTAACATCCTTTAGATAGAGTGACCTAAACCTTTTCTGCCCTTTTTAATGATTGCCTTGACAGGTTCTTTAATAGCGTCCATGTCTTGGTTTCCTAGCGACATGCCTTTTTCCCATCCCATTTTAGACAGCATTCTAAATCCTAAGTTTTCACTTGTAAGTTGTTTGGCACCTTCAGCAACCACTGCACCGTCTTGCATGTTTCTTTTGACTCTTTCGGTTTCTAAATGCTCACCATTGAATCTCACAGCCAAGTCTTTTGGCATTTTGACATCTTTACGCATGAATATTTGTCTCTGTCTGCATAACATATCAACATGTAGGTAATTAAATTCCTTTTTCATTGTGTTTTTTGTTTTCACCAGCTGAATGTAATGTCTTTGCTTTGATACTAGTTTTTTGTGATTGAGTTGAAAGTGTTTACCAAATTTGATAACAGTTTTGTTACCACTTGTGTCAAAAGATGGGAATGATCTCTTTGACCCAACCAGCCATTTCTTATGATTTGCAGCAAATTCTTCAATTTCAGATCTGAGTGACAGGACATCCATCCCATATGGATACTTCAAAAGCAAATTATCTGAAAAGGCATGTTCTTGGGCAACAAAAAAATCTTTTTCCACTCTTTTTTCAGCTTTGTGCTTGACTCTCAGCTTGTATTTTTCTTGGAGCAATTGCACGATTTCTGGGCCAAACTTATTTTCATCAATTATTAGCTTTCTTTTTTTACCTTTACCCTTTATTTTGTATTTACTTTGCGGAATATCTAAAGGATCTATATCCAGGGTTCTTTGTTTGTCCATATTTTGGGCAAAACTGATCATGTCCTGTAGACCATCGTCATCTTCATCTAATACGTTTTCAATTAAGTAATCTAGGGATTCGCTGACTTCACCATCACTTAACTCAACGTTATCACAAAATCTGTTAAACAATGACTCATCAGCTTCATCCTTTTCTTTGATAAGCTTGTTGAATATATGTTCAAAAAAGGCACCATGTCTGGAGTCATCAAATCCAACATTCATGGCTAGCAAATCACTAAGTTCATCAGAGTGGACCCAGTGATAATCGTCATCTTCAAAGAATTTGTAGCACTTAATGTTATATCTGTTATGACCAGCACCCTGCTGCATGTTTATAATATCATATTCCAATTGCATGATAACATCGTCCAGGGGATGATCTCCAAAATCAATTTGTTCATCTTGACTGTTATCTTTAAGGACTAGTTTTTCTGTGGTATCTATAATATCAGAAATGGTATTGGCATTCGCCATTGAATCATTATCATAGTTGTACAATTCCACCTCATCCTCACCTTCGGTGTCCTCAACTTCATAGAAAGAGTCGTCGAGTTCACTTGAGGAGGATTCCGATGGAGCAGATTCAGAAGGTGATTGTTTTAAAGATACATCCTCAAGTTCTTCTTGAGGAGAGTCATCATTCAAAGCTTCATCAATTACCTCATTAAAGTAGTCCGCAGGTTCTTCGTTTAAGTTGTATGCACATTGAACAAACACAACTTTTCTTTTTCTTAGTGGTAAATTTAAGTTTTCACTTTCATCATTGTCTGCATCGGATTCAATATCGCGGTCATGTATAAATAGCCCTCGTCTCTTACCAGTCTTGTCTTTTTTATTGTTCTTGCTGCTATAATAGTTGTATATGTCTTGCTGGTTGTTATTGAATACCAGGTTGTCGTCATCAATGTCTAAAAGCTCGTTGAATTGTCTGTTGTAATTGAAAGATACTTTGGATTTCTTTTTACTCTTCGAAGCATTATCCTGCTGTTTCTTCTTATTCTTCTTTTTATTAGCCATGATTTTGGCGTGATTGTAGGCCTTTTTCTTATTTTTTGACATTCACTAAATATAAAAGTAATTGACTTGGTTCTTTTTACAGTATGTTCACTAACTTATAGCAAACAAGGCAAAGCATTAACATAAATATCTCTGCCAAATGATTCTTCATGATGCTTTCTTTTTCTGTGAGACAAGATCCTGTGCGTGGGTTACTTTTTTTTTCTTCTTTGGAAAACACACGTGCCTTGAGATGTGTTTTCCAAGCGCTACACGATGTGTATCTCTTATCTTTAGAACTTCACTAATTCTTCATTTTGTTTAGCTTTTTTTTGGTGTGGCTCAACAACTGCTATATGGTAATCTACTGATATGCTTAAATTATAAATCCATCAATCATAAACATACACACTGACCCAAATAGTACTTTAACCTGAGCATATAACTAATTGGCAGAGATACAAATATTACCTTATAGTAAAGAAAACGCCAAATGGATAATATCATCACCAAATTGGGTAGTATCATAAATAACAAAAACCTTTCTGAGGATGACTTACTTAAGTATCAAAATATACTAAAGATCTCTTACCAAACAGACTTTGAGATCTTGGCTTCAACTTCAGAGAAGAGCTATGGTCTGAATGTGTTATACAATGGCGGTCTAAAAACGTATATGAACAATACAAGCAATTCTGAAAAGGGATTCACTACAGATATTGGATGGGGGTGTATGATCCGATCCATGCAGAGTTTAGTAGCCAATGCCCTTAGAATTGAGCTGCTACATCTAGATACAATTGTGGATAGCACGTCTGACGGGGATAATAAAGGATGTGAACTGTCCATAGCTAGGCTGTTTAGAGATGATCCACAGTACCCCTTCAGCATACATAACATAACAAAAATAGGATATGACTGCTTTAACGTGAATATTGGTGACTGGTTTGGGCCATCTGTGGGCGCACAATGCATGCAAAAGATCATTTCCAGCCAAGAGCAGCTCATATTTGATAAGTGCTGTGTTAGTGTTGACTCAGGCACACTTTACGAAGACGAGTTGGAGGAATACTTTGAGAAGAACAGCTCCAAGAGTGTATTGGTTTTATTATGTGTAAGACTGGGTCTAGACAAAATTAACGATGGGTACGTCAGTTCATTCTATGAGTTATTTGACAGTGGGAATGACTATAAATTTGTGGGGATTGCAGGGGGGAAACCATACAAAAGTTTGTATTTCTTTGATAAAAAAGAGAACTTTCTAGTATATGCAGATCCGCATCATGTTAGCAATTACTTGGAGTTGGATGACGACGACAAGCTCCTTCTCGATTTCAAGAACAACTACAAACTTGGCACGGCAACGATTGATGAGTTGGATCCCTCAATGTGTATAGGGTACGTCATCAAAAACGCAGAGGGGCTCAAAGAAATGAAAAGCAGATACAAAAATAGTAGCATCATCACTTTTAAAAACAAACAAGAAGAACAGGCACTGCTCAATAGCCTGGATGTTGATGACTGT
>ERZ794949.303-NODE-303-length-16824-cov-178.944302_pt1 | contig 16824 bp, 9 predicted proteins | sample MGYA00511363_ERZ794949 | MGnify/ENA primary metagenome ERZ794949 (study PRJEB30137, sample SAMN04331402) | food metagenome | isolation source: T1 must sample point D1 replicate B | place: Australia: South Australia ...
TGCCAAACACACAGAGTGCCTTTTTCTTCAGTTTGGAAAAAAAAAAGAACAACAACAGCACGTGACGTTTGCTCAAACACAACGGCAACACGTGATGTTTGCTGAAACACAATCACAGCACGTGACGTTTGCTTAAACACAACCATGGCACGTGACATTTGCTCAAACACAACCATAGCACGTGCCATTAGCTAAAAAGAAGAATAAGCTCTTCGACAACAGAGAACTGCAATTTTTTTTTTTTTTAAATACTGAACAAATTTGGAAGAATTTTAAAACATAATTGCACAAACCAAGACTTGTATATATACAAAAATGGGGAAAAAAGGAAGCTCAAAGAAAGCAGATGTATTAGCTGACAAAGATTTGATTTTTAAGAAATCAGGTAAGAAAGGAAAAAAAAATAACCAAGAAGATGAACCAGAAGAATTATCACAAGCACAGAAACAGAAATTAAAAAGACAAGAAAACTTATCCAAGGTAACATCTACGGGAAGTTGGACTGGTAAACTTCCACATGCTTTGCTTCATGAAAAGTGTCAAAGGAACAAATGGGGAAAAGTTGAATATGACATGATAAAAACAGACGAAGGATTCATCTCTTTTGCCATTCTACAACAAACATTGAACAACGAAAAGTTGACATGCAAAATGACAGATCCAATATACGGATTTACAAATGGTGACCAAAGCTGCTCAATTCCGCAAGAAACACCCTTAGAAGCTAGAAATTTGGCAGCTACCATAGCACTTTACAGAATAAGTTACAACACTAATTTGAAAATGTTACTACCTCCAAATGTTCATAGACAAACATGGGAAAGATTGGAAGATTTCAGAAAATCACTGATAAAAGAAAATAACAAAACTTCTTGTGACTTCTTTTTTGATATTGATCCTTTCAAGTCTCTTTTGGAACAAAGAAAAATTCAAGCACAAAAGGAAAAAGAAAGAAAAGCTAGATTAGAACAAGAAAAGAAAGAAAAAATTCAACCAATGGTGGTAATGGATTCTTTAGGTGCTACTGCCGATACTCATACAAACACCAAAAACAATCATTTTAATGAAAAAACTAGAAAAATCAGCAATTTAGCTGCAGAGTTGTTTGAAATCGACAATCTTGTATCATTTCCTACAAAGGTTTGGGAAAAGTCCCCTGTTATAGATTTTTCTGATAAAAAAAGATTAGATCTGGAAAGAGTCCTGCAGCCTTTATACTATGAAACTATCACCAAAAGAAAACTTCCTACTTTAGAAAGACTGGTTAAGGAAAAGGAACTACTGATGGAATTAGGTTTCAAGGAAACACATGTATTAGAAAGTTTGCAATATCCTGATCCACTGTCTTTTTTGATTTTTTTAACTCCTTCCCAAGACTTGCCGTCTTTCTTTTATAAAAAGAGAGAAGATTCTAAACACACAATTACTATCAGAACTTTGGAACATTCAAAACAATTGAAAGTTGAAAGATTGATGGAGTTGGGTATACTTGAAGAAGAATCTGCGCAATACTTGAAAATAAATGATTGGGACGAAGCAAAGGCTTGTAGTTACATAACTAAAAGAGCTATAGATCCGCCTTTGGAGGACATGATAGATGAAGCTGACTTTGAAATGATGGGAACAAGTGAAGAAATTTGGAATATGGAAATTGAAAGTTTGAAAAGTATTTACGAAAATGATGTTGAACTAATCAATGAAAATACCTGTTTATTCACATTGAATCCTCAATTAAAAATGAAAGTTTATAAGACTGAGTTTTATCCATTTGAAATGCCGGGTGTTATAATTTCTACTTTTGATAAAAAGTATCATTTGCCAACATTCACCAAAAAAGAAATTATCAATAAATTAGTTTCTTATGTTAAAGAACTTGGAATAATGGGTGGTATGATGTTATATGAAATATTTGATTTCATTTCGCAAAACATCAACGAAATTATTAAAAATCCATCTCCATTATTAGACCAAATTAAAAATAAAAATGGTTTGAAAAATAGAGATGGGTTGTCTGATAGATTGGACATGAAAAAAGTATCTGATGGTAACAACGTTAATAAGAAGAGAAGAAATCATACTGCCTTGTCTAAAGATCAAGCCAGCTTATTGAAAAAAGAATATATTGACAGATACAAAACTGCTGAATATCAATCTTTCAAAAAATACAGAATGAATTTACCAGTCTCCCAAAAGAGAGATGAGCTTTTGAATTTGATCAATAATCATCAAAAAACATTGATTACTGCTGGTACTGGTTGTGGTAAGAGTACTCAAGTTCCACAATTTATGTTAGAAGATTTAATAGAAAAAGAAGATTTTGATAGAAGAATCATAGTTACTCAACCAAGAAGAATTGCAGCAATTGGGTTAGCAGAAAGAGTGGCTGATGAGAGATGCTCCAAATTAGGTGAAGAGGTTGGGTATGTTATCAGAGGTGTAAATAAAACCAGTAATAAGACTAGGTTGACATTTATGACCACTGGTATTTTGGTTAGAATGCTTCAAGGGGACTTGGATGATTTGAAAAACACTACCATAGTAATTGATGAAGTCCACGAAAGATCCATTGATACTGATTTGATTATTGTATTGTTAAAAAAGATTATGAGAAAGTCTGGCTTGAAAATTGTATTGATGTCTGCTACTGTAGATGAAAAACAATATAAAGACTTTTTTGATAATGATTTAGCTACTATCTATATTGAAGGTAGAACATTCCCTGTTACTGATTATTATTTGGAAGATGTTATTGAAATGGTAAACTTTCAAAATACACCAACTTCAAACAATTCTTCTAGTAAAAACAAAAAGGCTACAAAGGCTAAAATACAAAACAGAAGTAATTTTAGTAAAAGCACTATAGCTTATGACGATATTGATGAAGACGATTATTTTGATAGCTTAAACGAATCTGGTGAAAATGAAAATAATGAGTCTTTAAGTTCTTTGGCCAGGTATGATGCTCACTTCTTCAAAACTGGTCAAATATCATACGACTTAATAACCGAAGTTGTTGCTTATATCAATGAGTCTTTGATCAAAGAGGGAAGTGATGGTTCCATTATAGTATTCTTACCCGGTGTAGGTGAAATTGATTCTTGTTGTAGAAATTTAAGATCTTTGGGCTCTTATTTTGAAATCTTGCCATTGCACTCTGCTTTAGCCCCTGATGATCAAAAGAAAGTGTTCAACTCTTACAAAAATAAAAGAAAAGTTGTTGTATCAACAAACATTGCCGAAACTTCTATTACCATAGATGATGTAGTAGCTACCATAGATTCAGGAAGAGCTAAAACAGTCTTTTATTCTGCTAAAGATAATACTACCAGATTACTTGAAGGCTGGATCTCAAAGGCTGAAAGTAAGCAAAGAAGAGGTAGAGCTGGTAGAGTGAGAGCAGGTAAGTGCTATAAATTGTTTTCTACAAATACATATACTGAAATGCAAGATTATCCAATACCTGAAATCAAAAGAGTTGGTTTGCAAGACTTATACTTGAACATTAAGGCTATGAATATAAGCGATGTTATTGGTTTCTTAAAGGAAAGTATGGATGCTCCATCTGTAGCCAATATCAAAAAAGCAGAAAGACACTTGAAAGAAAAGGGTTTATTGAATGAAGAAAATGAACTTACAAAAATGGGGAAATACATTTCTCTATTGCCTGGTAGTGACACTGATGGTAAAATTTTGATCAATTCTATTTTGTTCAGATGCTTAGACACTGGTATTTTATTGGCTTCTATCATTGGATTGGCAACTTTACCATTTGTTGGTGGGTTAGAAAACAGGGACAAAATTAAGATTTTGATTAAAGAACACAGAGGCGATACATATGGAGATTTGATAGCCACTTTAAGAATAGTTCAAGGATATTATGAAAGTCCCCAAAAATCTTCATACATGCGTGAAAACTGTTTATCATTTATGAAATTGAAAGAAATATCATCATCTGTTGCGCAATTCAAATCTTGGTTAAGAGATTTAGGATTTATTCCATTTGATTACAAAAGTGGAGACAAGAAATTCAACGAAAATTCTGACAACTACAGTATTTTAAAGTCAATTTTAACTGGTGCTTTGTATCCAAATATTGCTAGAGTTCAATACCCTGACACCAAATATGCCATGACTGGTAGTGGTGCTGTCGAAAAGGATTTAGATGCTTCCAGTGTTAAATATTGGTCTAGAAACGAAGAATACATGGAACACATATACGCCAACCAAGGAAAACCTAGAGAAGAGCAAATTACAATGACAAAGAAAGGTACATTGGTCGACAATACCATCAATAAACCATTACCTGCAGTAGCTTCATTCATTCATCCTTCCTCAACCTTACATGAAAAGAGAAATGCACCTACTGAGATAGATCCTGAAACTGGAAGAGCTAATAAAAAATTCTACAAACCAAACTTTGTACTTTATTCATCATCTTCTGAATCTGTGTTCAAAGATTTCAAAGGCAAAGACTATGCTAAGTTGTTTTTAAGAGAAATTGAGCCTACTTCAACAGTATCTGTATTGTTGTTCGGTGGTGACTTTAACTATGATTTGAACTTAAGCAACAAAATTTCTGGTATAGTTGTTGACAATTGGATGCCTATAAGAACTTGGTGTAAGAATGGTGTTTTGCTAAAAGAGTTGAAGTACATGCTAGATGAGGCTACCCATTTGATATTATCTTCTCCGAAGTATTCATCTTCAGATGTTACCAATCCTGACGTTGAAAGAGCATTTAAGATTTTGAAAATTGTTGAAAAGGTTTTAGAAAACGAAAATTACTATTAAAGTTTATATAGATGCTTTTCTACTAAAAAAAAAAGAAGGTTCATATTATTACAATGATACACTATACAAACCAAACGTCCAATTGTTTAAAGCTATATTTGAAATATATGGTAGCGCAAAAACACAAGACACAAAAAAAATTAAACTCCGCGACGGGGAATCGAACCCCGATCAGGCATGCGACAAACGCCTATTCTAACCGTTAAACTATCACGGATTGTAAAATTTTTAGATGACATTTTTATAGGTAATTTGATTAAATAAGGTTTGAAATAACAAACTATATTTTTAATTAAAACTTAAGTAAGGTGTGTATTTTAGCCAAGGGGATTGTAATTAACAAACTTGGTTACTCACATACCAAAGAATATATGCGATCCTGGAACAGATACAACGTCTGCTGGATTTAACCAATAAGTCATTCAATGCTGAACATTAGAAATCAAGTTTAACTGTTTATTTGTTCATAAAACATTAAAACGTTTGTAAAATTTATTTAAAATATTTAACTAATATCATCAGTAGGAAGAATAATCAATATAATTTATGGTGTTTAAAACAACTTTTCAAAATAAAAGAATACTTTACAAAGCTACAAACAAGTTTGTCGTCAAGTCTACTCAGCTTTACTTCTTATTTTCGCTTGATGAAGAATTTGTTTCTCCTTTTTTATTTCCTTGTTTATTGGTTTTTGAGTATGTCTTCTTTTTGTTAACGTACTGTCCTTGAAACTTCTTATTTGGTGAGGGGGCATTTCCCATCATTACCGGCATCGGCATCATCGGCATTTGGACGTAATAATTGACTGGTGGCATGTACATTCCGGCCTGAGCATTGAATTGAGGAGTCATATTAAAAGACCCAGATCTGGAGTTAAGTTGGGAGTTAGGGGATTGATCAGGCATAGAAGCTTGGGGAGGTAAAAACATAGGCATTTGAACCATTTGTGGTGGAGCAGCATTCATTGAGAAACTTCCATTACGTGGAACAGCGTTCATTGGCGCAAAAAAGGATGGATGTCCATCCATGTTAGGATAAGGTTGATAGAAGGAAGATTTGTATTTGGATAATCTTCTTTTAAAGTAACTAGAATTGTTCAAAATTTGCTTGTATTTTTTGGTGCTTTGGTTATTGAATACAACTTGAGAAGCAAAACTCTTAGGAATGCTTTTGTCATGTGGAATGTTCTTGAAGTAGTCAAATATCTTATAGTCCTTTGATGTTTCTACGGTTAAATCACTACTCAAGGCAAATGGATTCAATTCAGAATCAAAGAAAGATTTGGAATCTTGCAATTCAACCTTGCTAGACTTATTTAATCTTTCTGGAATTTGGAAACTCTTGGAAAAGGCTTGTAATTCCTTAACAGTCTCGTCTTTGCCCTTTAGATGTAATTTAGATATGATTTTCTTTCCATTACGTGGCTTCAATACAGTGCTTTTGTTGAAATTGACATCATTGCCCGGTGAAATATCTCTACCAATACCAGAAGGGGAAATAGGAGATTGAGGTTTTTGAATAGACTTCAGCAATTGTGCACCACTAAAAGTCTTCTTTGAAAGCGGACTTGGTGTGGTTACAATAGGTTCTGGGTACTTTTCATTCAAAACAACTTGTGAATATTTGGATTCTTCATCAACATCTTCTTTCATATCAACTAAACCTCTTTCTTCATCAATGTGCTGGTTACCGGTTTTCAAGTTCATTGAAGGATCTTTTAAAATTTCACTTTCTAATTTAATAGCTGCATCCATTTTCTTTTTGTAATCTTGATTGTTCTTGTCTATTTGAACATTGTAAAAGCTTTCATCGTAATTTGATTCAATTTGGAATTGTTTTCTGTTAGCTTCGAATTGATCGAATTTCTCGTGTGTTACTGATAGATCTTCCAAACTTTGGTATAAATCATTATTGGATTCGTCTTCATTGGCGGACCATTTCACCAATTTTCTTTCCTTTAAATCTCTATTACCTGTAACTTCAGAGTCTGTTTTGAAATTATTTGAGTTACCACTGAACTTCTTGTTGTTTTGCAATAGTCTTTTCTTCTCCTTTCTGGCTTCATTAAATGTTTTCTTTGGTGCTTCTTTTAAAGACGTATGTGAAGTACCTTCAACGACTGGTGTAAAACCAGGAATGACCTTTTTAGGCTTAGCAGCTGGCTTTTCTTTCTTTCCACTCATATAAACTGTTTTGGTGCTGTGATTAATCACTTCTGGTTGATCAATCGATAGTCATTATTTTAAATGATTATTTTTATGATTTTTTAAATCAACACCGTAATATGCGCTTGAACAAAAAAAATAGTTCCCCTATATAAAAAAATGGCCTGGGGATAAAGATTTGAACTTTCATATACACGATCCAATACTGTATATACACGATCTAATACTGTATAATCACTGTATATATACTGCACATACACTAGGTAAACCTATCCGAATATTATGTTGTATCTTCTTATGGATTCGTGGACACCATCAATTTCAACTTCTTCATCGTCAATTTCAATAGAGGTTTCATCTTTGACTTCCGGATCTTGGGGAATCACTATACTTTCGTCATGATTATTCGTGCGTTTTTCCAACTCGAGCACATCAATGCTCTCAAAGAAATTTAAATACTCTTCTATGTCCATTTTTATGCATTCGTGTTTCAATGTCAGGAGATTGCTATCTATGGCATCTTCATTGACATTTTTCTTCTGTTTGCTTGATTTGTTTGTATGCAGAATACTAGACTTTAATACAGGAAAAACAAGATCATCGATTTCTTTATGTATGATTTTTTTGGAGATCTTTTGGAATTGATTGATTTTTCCTTCTATAATTTCATCAATGACTTTAGGTGTAAAATCCTGCGAGTAAACCGTACGTATGTCTTTTTCGTACTTGTTGACAGTTTCTTTAATTATGGCTGTCAAATTCACATTAACTGTTTCATCTAGCCATGCAATGATGCTGTTTTCAAATGTGCTTATGTCTCTGCTTTCTCCGTTTGTTTTAGGCATTCGTACTTTGCATATTTTCTTTTTTTCTAAAGCATTGTATATATATTTTTGAAGTCTATTGGTGGCCATTGCTTTAAAGTGCGTGGGTTTGCTGTTGCTTTAGTTTCATATGCTGAAAGAGCTTCTTCAATAAACATTTGATATTTATAAAAAAAACTATTGGGATTTTCACATATGTCGCGTCATGTGTATCACGTGCACTGGCTGTTAAGCTTCTACGTGTTAATATTATGACAATGACGACAATAAAACATGCCATTTGATTCAGTATATACAACAAATCCTTATTCTCATATATATATGTCATAATCAAAAAATCACTAACCTTCCTTTTAGTTGTCTTTAGCAGATAACTTGACTAGTAAATCTTTGAACTTAGATCTATCTCTATCACCAACATTGACACTTAATGAGTCCAAATCATCCAACAATTTCAAAGCCTTATTCCAAGATACATTGCTTTTCGAATCAATTCCTTCTGTGGATTGAATGAACTTGTCATTTTCTTGTATGAATGCTTCGGCCTTTTCCTGTGTTTCCTTATATGTTCTAGCTTTGTCCTTTTCATATTCTTCATAGAACAACTTTATTTTGTTTTCGGCTTCTTCTTTTATTTTTTGTTTCTTTAATTCATCTTGTTCATCTCTTTCTTTGATTTCCAAGTTTCTTCTTTCCTTCCAATGACTGATTGCTTCAGAAGGTGTGTATTCTGCTTTTGGTTGTACAATTTCTTCTTCTTCTTCTACAGGTTCAGGTACATTTTCTTGAGTTTTAGTTTCACCTTCTAAATCTGGGAATTGTTGGTTGAAAGCATTGACTTCATCATCACTGCTTTGGAATTCATTCACAAAATCGTCATCGTTTTGTGTTTTGAATTCGTCTCCTAAGGCTTGTTGCTCTCTTTTCAAGAAGTCAGTATCGTCTATATTTGAATCAAAATCAAGATTAGTTGGTTGATCGTCTAAAGCTGGAAATGAGCTCATTATCTATGTTAATATATGCTATGGGTTGGATTTAAACAGTTTATTTATATACTTTTGAAATATACACTGAATATTTAATAAACCAGGGGAAAATGGTTAAAAAAAAACAACAACAAAGTGTGGGCGGGGTGTGTGTATCATTTCGGCATTAGCAGTTTACCCGAATATTAATAATCAAATACGAATTTGATTAATTGAAATGATTACTGTTAATAAACGATCTGGCTCATTCTTTAGATGAGATTTGGACCAAGCTTGGTTGATTTTCTGAAGCTGGAAATGATTTGATCAAAAATGAAGTCAAATCTGACTTCATTATGAAACGAATAAACACTCTTATTCATTAGTTCTAGAGTATAAAGCCATACTCAGCATATTAAATACATAAAACACCAAATTGATTACAAAAGTCCAATACTTTGTTTTGATCTAAATCATATAACTTGATGTTGCTCAAGTTCGGATAGTATCCCTTCTGAACCCCCACAAATCTGATTTCCACTGGCAATTCGTCTTTATCAGCAAAATTCAACTCGTAGTCATCATCGATCAAAATCAAGCCACACTGATAAGGCATCAGTCTTAGGGATTGTTTCCATTGTGAATACTTTTCATTAATTTGGCTTTTTATCACGCTTGTATTAGAAGAATGCATGATTGGGTTATTGCTAGGTGTTGGCGGGATAGATACTCGTGTCATTGGTTCACTGCCAGTCGGTGTTAGCGAGTTTCTTGTTATATCTGTAGCAGACATTGGTTTCGGTAAGGGATCATATTTATTATTGCCGTTTATAATCACACTAGGATTATTTGTGTCTTGGGAAAATGCATTCAAAGAAATACTCAAGCCCTTGAACTTCTTGAAGTCTCGTACGTCAGCTTTTTTGAAGTATTGGAAAATGACCAAGTTCTTTAAGCTTGACTTCTTGCCTAGTTTCCTTTTAATCAAAAACTTAACTGAGGTTATTTCTTTTTGCTTAAGGTTGATAATATAAGAATTTGATTCTGTATTAGCAGTGTCCAAAAGCTTTATATCTAGCTCATCTCTGGTCTCCATTTCTCTAAGAGGATTCAGATCCTCATTATCTATAGTTTTTAAGTAACTTTTGGTATACTTTGAAACGTTCACCAATTTGAAAGTTCTGTTTGTGTTTTTCAATTTGTAAGTCATGTGAAATTTAGCCAAAAAGTATTTAAGATTATTGCTTTCAAGTTTATTGACAATATCGTCCCAGATCAACGAATAGTTGAAAAATATGGTTTGTTTACTTCGGCATGATATGTCCCTATTTGTGCTTCCTATGGGTTCAATATGCAATTTATTATTTATGATATAATCAACTTTTGTTATTTCCCATTGATCTAAACCGTCAAGTTGATCGAAATCAATGCTCAAATTTACCATATTCTTGTTAATCTTTTTCAACAAACAATCTGTTGTTTTTATTCTTACATGGGATAAAATGCTATAATCCTTTTTGTGAATGATATCATTATTTAGTGTTACAGTTATAAAAAGTTTATCCAAAGGTTCAATTTCCGAATATATGAACTTGTTGAACATATCATTTGTTATGATTCTAACATAGTCTTTATTAATGTTTTCAATGGAGAATTCGGCACCAATAATGCTCTTTATATTTTTAGTATCATCCTTTATCAGAAAACTGTCTGTATAAATGTGAGTGGAGTGTTTCAGTTTGTTTACAGATATTTTCGATATTTCAAATTTAAAAGTATCAAATCCTTGCTTGAGTTTTGAAGTATTGATTATGAAATCCAAACATTCATCAATGATTATAACGTTTTTATCGCAATATTCAGTATCGATTTTTTCGGTCTTAATTCCTGAACTTATCAATTCGAACGTTTCACTCATAGTATTTTCTATATCATATATAACCTGGATCAAGTAGTTGGCTCTATTTACGTCTGCTTATGGGTTGTTTGGGGGGAGTCGTTTGCTGTCCTTTTAAACTTATTTATAGTCATATTATCCCAAGGTGTATCTAGGCGGGAAAAAAAAAGGTGAACAAATATTACGCTTATAAACTATAATTTTTCACCTTCGTGAACATTATAGAACTTCATAATCTTATAAATACATCGAGGTTGGAGTTAATAGGAAGAATAAAAGAAGAGTATTTGTTATCTACAAGATTTATATTCAATTATATAAAGCAATTATAAGTAAACCATCTTACCATTCATGTCATATGTATATTGTTTATCTTTTCTATTGGCTCTATTACCTTGACCGTATCTCTTACCAACTTGACCAACTTTAACGTCAACAAAGTGGAAATCAAATCTATCAGTTACGTATTTCTTACCAAGGATGAATCTTCTATCTTCTAATAGTTCATCTTCATTGGTTTCAGATTCCTTAGACTTCAAACTTTTAATGACTTTATCAGCAGGTTGTAAGAATAAAACATTGGCAGCGTCTAAGTTAGTGAAGGTATTACCTTCTGGGATGGAAATAAACTTAGATTTTTCCAATTCCTTGAATAAAGGTAACTCATCTAAATCATCTTTACCGTTGTTTTTCAAAACAACATCTATTTGAGAGTTTTTATGGGTTTGCATTGGATCGTAAACAGGTAACATTCCTCTCATAGTTTCAGCAAAACTTTCCATATCTTCATCAATCAAATTTCTTTCAACTAAATCTTCTTCAGCTTCCAGAAGTCTATTTACAGCATTGATCTTGTTAACTTTCAAAGATAACTTTGTAGAGATAACACCAGCATCAACTTCGCCATCTTTTATGGCCTTTCTAATGGTATTTTTCAAAGATTCTGATAGTAATGAATTAGTCTTACAATATGGATTTAATGGGAATGGTTGTAAAAATCTAGGAACTTGAGTGTCTTTATCTACACCTTTCAAATAAGCACTTCTCACAAAGCTTTCATTACTGATGGCACGGCCAACAGGATTACCGTTAATATATTTTTGAATTGAACCTATTTCAACTTCATTGGTTTCTGGTCTAGAAAAAGTTAATACTTCACCTGTTTGTTTAAGTCTTAAAGGGTTACCAAGCTCTAAATCTGCTTGCAGATAATTAGGAATATTGTTAACAGGTGGAAAATAATACTTGTTGTAAATATAATCACCTTTGTAATCTTTTGGTCCTGTGAATTGTCTTAAAGCATAATCCATATCTGTGCCTTCGAAAGGCTTATTGGTTAAAGAATCTATGGTATTAGGCTTTAACTTGTTGTAGTTGTATCTAGGAGATTTAACCAAATTATAGTTAATAAATCTTTTAGTAGTAATAGTGCTCATGATATAATTGTTTGGTTCTTATATAGTCCTTAAGTTGTTCTAATGAGATTATGTTAATAAATGCTATAACTTCAAAAAAGAAAGAAAAAAATTTTTCAAAATTTCGATTTTGTTCAAAAGGGAAAAGCACTCTGATGGCTTAGGCGAATTCAGGCGTATAATTTTTTTACCCGCACACTTATCCTTATATAGACATATATAGGCATATATACAACGACTACGGTAACAGATCTGTATACTTTTGACCAGTACAAGTTTATGAGATAACTAGGATGTTCTTCATGAAAGTCTTAACGTACAAGATTATAAGGATTTGTTCATGAATTTTCTCTTGCTAAATTGTAACCAGAACTTGTTAGGTTTATCTGAGGCAACAGAGGGATCTTTAAAGTCAGTATAAACTTTGGTAATAAGTTTATTAGCTAAAATGATTCTGAAAGCTTGTAAATATTGCTTCAACTCTTCCAATTCAGATCTATTGCTATTGTTTTCAATCAAGAACATATTATTCAATTTAAAGTTAACATCACCAGGCACAATGTTGTTATCAATGGCGTAATTATAAAACTTTCTGGTAGCGTCGTTTTTGTTTATGCTTGGGTTCAAAATAAGTAAAAGTGAATTTATGTATAGGATACCGTATGTTAGCAATCTGTCACTATTGTTCAAAAATTCAAAGTTCTTGAAGAAGGTGTTTGACTTAAATAGATCTAAAACTTCATCGGTGATATCATACTGGTTTGTGTCCAAAGGGATAAGAGGTATGTTGTTTATAACTTTAAAGTTGGAGTTGTCAATAAAAGTAGAATGATAAGCTGGCATCAGTGTATGTGTGGACTGTTGTAATGATTGTTTATGTTGGTGTGTTGTTTTTGAATCTGTTTATAAGAAAAACAGGGGGAAAAAAGAACGTAGATAGAGGTACAGGCGTTATATCCGATACAAAATTGTATCGGATATAACACGCAACAACAAGCACAGAACACACAACAAACAGCACAGAACACGCAGCAGCAAAGAAACATACACTATCTACAGTTTAAACCAATTATTGCACAACGTACATCACACACCACAGTCTTTCGTGTACTCACACAAAGTCTTCTTTTCTCTTCAATCCAAACAGCGTCGGAGTTATCATTTCCCAAAAGGGCAATAGTCCGCTCCAGCAACGCCTATTTATTCCGTTCCAGTTCCCTCTCCGCTGTGTGTTTACTTTTTTTAGAACAAATTTACTGGTACTCATACTCTTCTCCAATAGTTAAAGAGTTCTAAAACACTACTATTTGATCTATTTCGAGACGGAGTTATAATTAGTAGGATCATTATTTTTCAAGCCCCCAACAAATACATAAATATATACAGAGTATATATACATATTGATTATACATATAGACCAACATAATGAATGACGAAAATCCTAGACACTTGCTGTTTAATGATATCTTCAACAACGAAAGAATCACAGGTAATACTAGTGCAACAAACAACATAAATTTTTATGATCTTATTAACAATCATGAAGTATTTATTAGCAACACCATCAACGAGTTAAAAAATGATCTTGACAAGTACAACTATGTCTACAACAAAGACGATATTCATAAAGAACTTCCAAAGAGAAGTTCAAAACCTAATATAATTGTTAATACAAACATAAAAAAACATTCTTCAAGAATTTCCTCTGTATCTTCCCAAAGTTCTAATCACAAGAAATTTTCTATACACAATCCCCAATACTTATCAAAAGTATCAACTTTATTGATAAAATTGGTGCCTTTAAATAACAACTTGCATTCAAAAACAAATAAGATCATAGGCAATTCGTGTTTTGGCTCTCAAATTGTAGATATTCTTATGAAAATCATTAAGACCAATGATAGATCTTTAGCCACTCTTTATGCCAGATCTTTACAACAACAAAATATAATTATTGACGAGGTAACAAATCAAAAGTTCAGAGACAATCATTATGATCTCTACACCTTTGATACAACTCAAAAATGCAATGGTATTTTTGTCATATTAACAAAATGCTATTCATCCACCTGTACCAAAGAAAGAGCATGCTATTCCTTATCATGTCCAAATAAAAAATCATTGAAATCTAAAGCAAGTATAAGGAAGTTGGGCCATGACAAAAGAAATAGCAGTACCAACACACCAATATCAGCCAAGCCCTCTATGATCTTCAAACAAAACAAAATTATAAATAATATTAATCAAAATTATAATCAAAATAATGATGAAAAAACACTTTGGTCTTCTTCTGTTCCAGAATCTGTTTTGACCTCCATTTCTTCCAAAGAGTTAAAAAGACAAGAAGCCATCTATGAAGTATTTGTCACTGAAAAAAACTTTGTTAAGTCTTTAGAAACAATAAGAGATTCTATTATAAAGACTTTAGCTGAGACTAATATCATTCCTCAAGATATTAGAAAAAATTTTATCAAACACGTGTTTGCTCATGTCAATGATATCTACTCTGTAAACAAGAGGTTCTTGGATTCTTTAAAAGATAGAATCGATTTGATGTACACTCAAGATTACTTGATCAGTGGCATAGGTGATGTTCTACTTAAATGGATTCCCTTTTTTGAACCTTTTGTCTTTTACATAGCCTCAAGACCTTATGCTAAATACTTGATGGAAACTCAAAGACAAGTTAACCCGTACTTCTCTAGATTTGATGAAGATTTAATGAATAGTAAATTAAGACATGGTATAGACTCGTTTTTATCCCAAGGTGTCTCTAGACCTGGTAGATATGTATTGCTAGTAAAGGAAATTATTAAAAATACTGAACAAAACTCAAAGGAATATGAAACTCTTAATAAATGTTTGGATCAATTGAATTCGTTGATGAAAAGAATTGATAAAGCTTCAGGAGCTGCACAAGATAGACATGATGTTATATTATTAAAACAAAAGATTTTGTTTAAAAACGAATTTATTAATATTGGTTTGAATGATGAAAAGAGAAGAATCAGACATGAAGGTAGTCTTTTTAGAAACAAAATCAATACTTTGAGTACAAGTTCAACAAATATTGCTCAAAATTTTAACAACATAGGTGATATTCAATTCTACTTATTAGATAATGTTCTACTATTTTTGAAATCCAAAGCAGTCAACAAATGGAACCAGCACAAAGTATTTCAAAGACCAATTCCATTACCTTTATTATTTGTAATTTCCGGAGAAGATATGAATACATCTTTGAGAAAGTATATTGGCTATAATTTAGGTTGTTCAGGTAGTGTCTTAGAATCTTCTGAATCCATCAATGCTACAAGTTTGAAAAAAAATGACAACTTCAGTTACAATTCAGGAATTAACAACATTGTTAAAACTTTGGACGATGATGATGTTTCAAGTCCAATTTCATATAGAAGACGATCATCAAATTCTATCAAGGACCTCAACCAAAACCAAAAGTTGTCAACGATTTCTCATAACTCTATGGCTATTACCTTTTTGTACTATGGTGCTAAACAGAGATACCAAATAACCCTTTATGGTGGTCAGATAGCTGCCATTACAACTTTACTAGATAAGATAAAACAAGAACAATTGAGACTAATACAAAATTACAACATATTCAATCTTTATAAGTTAAGTGAAAAGGTATTTGACAATAATAACAAGATTATTTCCTTGGAGAGTTTTGATAACGGAAAGAAGAATTTGGTATTAACCAACCAAAGCATATCCATGTGTACAATGATTGAAAAACCTATAATAAATTCTAAACAATTTGTATTATCACCACCATTGAAGTTAGTCAACAATTTGAATAATAAAATCCAACAGATTGCTGTATTGGAAGACTTGCAAATTCTGATAATTCTAATTGACAAGAAGTTGTATTACGTTAAGATGATGATCTTGAATGATATCATAGGACAAAACAATACTTTTGAATACTTGAAGCAAAATTGCAAAGAATTATTGACCAATTGTACTTTATTCAAAATTGGGAAATGTGCCAATAAGGAGTTGATAGTAACTATAACCGGAAACATAATAAAGTTCTTTGACTTGAACAACTTAATGCATTTAGACAACATAAAAAATAAATTGAACATTACTTCAGTGTCATTTGATAGTGAACCTGTTTCCATATCTTTCTTAAAAAATAATCTGTGCATAGGTTGTAAAAAGGGTTTCCAAATTGTATCTGTAACTCAAAATGCACACGAGCCTTTATTAGACCCTGCTGATACATCTCTAGAATTTGCCATAAAACAAATGAACAACAACGGTATAGGAACCACAACTATCGTCTTGGATAACGGTAGTATCACGACTACAAACACCGACTCCACAAACATGAATGCTGTTAATACATCCAGTAATTCCAACAACGGATACTTGAAACCAATGGAGATATACAGAATCGGGAATAACTTTTTGTTAAATTATCAAGAACTTTCTTTCTTTGTAAATTCCCAAGGATGGAGAAAGAAAGACTCAAACATTATTTATTGGGAAGGTATTCCTCAGCATTTCTGTTTGTATTATCCATACATTTTAGCATTCAACACTAATTTTATTGAAATAAGATATGTTGAAACTGGTGAGTTAATCAGATGTATTATTGCTGAGAAGATTAGATTATTGAAAGTCAATAAAGACAAGAACTTGGACATAAAAAAAACTAAAGATGGCTCAGACAACGAGATTTTGTATGCTTATGAAGACGACAGAGGATACGATGTAGTAGCCAGCATTAAGTTTATATAA
>ERZ794949.304-NODE-304-length-16755-cov-2.862036_pt1 | contig 16755 bp, 14 predicted proteins | sample MGYA00511363_ERZ794949 | MGnify/ENA primary metagenome ERZ794949 (study PRJEB30137, sample SAMN04331402) | food metagenome | isolation source: T1 must sample point D1 replicate B | place: Australia: South Australia ...
CGCGACGAGCCCAAGAAGCCCGGCTACTGCGAGAACTGCCGCGTCAAGTACGACGACTTCAAGGACCACGTCGTGTCGTCCAAGCACCGCCGGTTCGCGCTCAACCCCAAGCACTGGGTCGAACTCGACCGCCTCCTCGAGAAGATCGAGCGCCCGCTCGCCGCCGACCCGGTCGACGCCGACCAGTACGACGACTCGGGCTTCTTCGACGCAGTGTGCCGCAGCGACGGCGGCAGCAACGTCGACGACGACGAGTACGACGACGAGCCGCACGAGGACGCCGATGACAACAAGCTGCTCGTCGTGCTCTCGTCGCAGGACCGCTCGGACAACGAGTACGACGCCTACGTCAGGCAGGCGGCACAGCAAAACTACGACGAGGTACGTCGGCGGGCGGTGGCGCGGGCGGCTCTGGCTGCGATCGGTCAGTGAAGCGTGTTCGTCGTCGTCCTTCTCCTCCCTCTTCCAACCTCCTCGCTCTCCCACCTCGCAACCTCTCTTGGTCGTTCCTCTCGGTCACCCTCCTTTTTGTTCTATCCTCCTCGTCGTTCGTCGCCCTTGCCCTCTCTCGACCCTTCGGTTTCGACCCTCGCGAGTCGCGCTTTGACCTCCTCGTACCCGGACCTTGCAACTTTCGCATTTTTCGCTCCCCTCTCTCGGCGGCCGGGCTTCGAGAGAGCGACAGCACAAACAGCACAGCTCTTTGCACACGGTCGAGAGCGAGCGAGAGAAAAGGGACTACCCAAAGACGACGCCGCCGGCCTGACCTCGAGTCGACTCCTCCCACAGCGTCATCGTCAGGCTCGCCATGAAGCCGGGCAAGCTGCCCCTGCCGTCGAGCCAGAACCCGATGCTCCTGCGCACCTCCTCGATGGCCATGACCGGGTCGTTGTGCGCCGACACGAGCCGGAACGGCATGGGCCCGCCCGGCCACGGGTCGAACGCGAGCGAGCGGTCCTTCGAGGGGGCGTAGACGGACGTGAGGCGGATCCGGCCCGAGTCGAGGAAGGCGAGCTGGTAGCCGAGGAGCTTCTGCACGGCGAGGCGCATCGCCTCGGTCTTCTCGGTGACGGCCTGCGAGCGAGCGAGCGAGAGGAGAGCGGGTCAGTGAGGCGGCGAGGAGGAGGGCGCGACGACGACGACGACGACGACAAGGACGAGAGGTGGGCGCACCTGCGAGATGCGCTTGAGCAACGTGTCCTTCTGGTGGATCTCGCCCTTGAGCTTGTCGATCTGGGCCTGCGCCGTGACGAGCGACTCGCGCGGGACGAGCTGCTGCGCGCTCGGGCCTCCTCCCGCACCGCCGCGCTCGAGGTCGCCGACGCGCCCGAGGAGCGCACGGTTCTCGGCCTCGAGGCGCTCGAGCGTCGCCTTGCGCACGGCGTGCTCGACGCGGTCGGGCGAGTCGCGGAACTCGAGGACCTTGTGCGTCGCCGGGTTGTAGGCGCCGCGGATGCCCTGGTTCTCCTCGAGCTGCTCGACCTGGGCCGAGACAGCGTCGAGCTCCGTCTCCATGAGGGCGAGGTCGTTGCGCGCCTGGTCGAGCTCTGCGGGCGAGAGAGGAAATGTCAGGCTCGGTCGGGCTGGTCGGCGCTCGGGAGGAGAGAAAGCGAGAGCGACGCACCTTGCTGCAGCTCCTCGTTCAGCCTCAACTGCTCCTGCAAGCTCTCTCCCGCTTGACCCTTGTCCTGCGCCGCCGAACCCGCCGCCTTCTCGAGCTCCTCGAGCTGGACGATCTCGGTCGTGTTGCCGCCGTACCGCTCGACGAGGCCTCGCCAGTGCGCGGCCTTCTCGGTCAAGGCCTTCACCTCGCGCTTGTGCGCGTCGAGGAGCTCCTCAAGCTCGGCGATGCGCGCCGTCTTCTGCGCGTCGTAGTTGCCGGCGTGCTGGATCGCCTCCTCGGTCGTGTAGCTCTCCTGCGCGCGAGGAAGGAATCCGAGTCAGCTCCCTCGCCATCGTCGAGAGCGAGAAGAAGAGAGCGCAGGACGCACCAGGTGCCGCTTGAGCATGGCGACCTCCTGCCGCAGCAGGCCGCCCTGAGCCGAATCGGTCCTCGCGCGCTCCTTGACCTGCTCGAGCTCGCGTCTCGCCTCATCGAGCTGCGCCTCGAGCTCGCCCGCGCGCGCCTCGAGTGCACCGACGATGCGGTCGCGGCGCTCGACCTCGAGCGCGTGCGAGTTGAGCCGGTCGCGCAGGGTCGCGTTCTCGATGCGGACCGTCGCGAGCGACTTGGTGATCTTGCGCGGCGACGAGAACGTGTCGATGTCGTCGGGCTTGACGAAGGCGGCCCTGCAGAGCGGGATCGAGCATCAGCAAAGAGCGCAAAGAAGGTTGGAGAAGGGAAGGAGAGGAGGGACGCACCAGTCGGCCTTCTCGCGCTTGAGCACCTCGAGCTCGACCTCGTGCTGCGACAGCTGCGCCCGCAGCGCCTCGGCCGCCTTGACCTTCTTCTCGAGCGCGCGGTTCGTCTCCTTGAGGAGCTCGACGTTGGCGTGCTGCCGCTCGTACGTCTCGAGGCGCCGCTGCAGCTTGTCGTTCTCCTTCTCGAGCGTGCGCAGCGTCGTCACTTGCCCTGTTGCGGTTGTGCGATGAGTCAGTGTCGCGCTCATGACAGAGAGACGAAGAGCAAGGACAGAGAGAGAGAGACAGACGCACGGTGCAGCTCCTCCCGGATGACGTGCGCGTCGCCCGACTCCTTGGCCCTCGACCGCTCGCGCTCGAGCTCAGCCTCGACCGCGACACGCCGCTTCTTCTCGCTCGACGCCGCCTCGAGGTACTGGTCGGCCTCGTTGCGGAGCCGGAGCATCTCGGCCTCGAGGAGCTCGGCGCGCTTCTGGCGGTCGTTGGCCTTGGCGACGGCCTGGGTCGCGGCGTGCTCGAGGTCGGTGAACGACTCTTGCAGGTCGGCGTTGTCGTCCTTGAGCTGGCCGACCTCGGCGCGGAGCGCGCGCACCTCGGCCTCGAGCCGCGTCTTGTCGTCGCTCTCGCCCGACTCGCGCGCCTGGGCGCGCTCGGCCGCCTCGCGCTCCTTGGCGAGGAGGACGGCGCGGTGTCGCTCGAGCTGGTCGACGCGGGCGGCGTACTCGGCGAGCTGGGCGGCGGCCTTGTCGGCGGCGGTCGACGCCTCGAGGGCGGTGCGCGACGATGAGTGCTTGTACTCCTCGGCCTGGGCGAGCGCGCGGGCGAGCTGGCGCTTGAGCGACGCCGTCTCCGATTCTGCATGGGAGGAAGAGTCAGCTAGGTGCGCGGCGCTTGATACGGCGAGGGAGGAGAGGACGGACCTTGCTGCAGGTCTGCCGCGCTCGTGCGACGCTTGATGCCCGACGTGCGAGATTCTGGACGGGCCGAGCCGGGCGCTGCAAGGGTACCGAGTCAGCTCGTGAATGGTGACCGTGAGCGGGAGACTGGGACGCACTGTCGAGAAGGGACGCGCCCGAGATGGACGGGCGGCGGGTGGGGAGCCGCGAGACGCTTGCGGGCACGAGTCCTGCAAGGTGCGAGGTCGAGTCAGCTCTGCGCGCACGAGGACGTCGAGGAGAGACGGGGACGGACCGTACGAGCTGCTCAAGTCGCCGGTGGAGGGTCGGCGGAGGAGGGTCGAGGTGCGGCCGACGGTGGCCGGGGTGGGGAGCTCACCTGCACGGGCCTGGAGTCAGCGCGCGAGCAGGAGGCGGGCTGATGCAGTGGACCGAGTGCTCACGGCGCAACGGCAGGCGGGACGAGCCCGTGGTTGAGGGAGGCGGTCCTCCTCGGGCTGATGAGAGGGTGCGCGACGAGATGAGCGGGGTCGCGAGCTCGTGCGGCGGGCGAGGCCCGGTGCGGTCCATGGTGGGGCAGGTGCTGCAGTGGTCGTGACCCAGCTGGTGTGGTCCGGCTAGCCTGAGCGGTCGCTGCGAGGGCCGCGCTCCTCCCTCGAGCCCTCCTCATCGAACCTGGCTCTCGTTCTCGCCTCTCGTCGTCCAGCGCTCGGACGCTCGGCTCGGTCCGCTTGCCCACAGCAGCAGTCCAGTCTTCCGGCAGCACAGCCTTCTCCCACGTCTCGCCGTCGCCATGCCGTCGGCCGCTATCCATCGCTCCACCGCCCCCGCCCCTCCTCGACTTCAACTACCACCGCCACCCAGCGCAGCAAAAAACGGCCACTGCAAGCACCTCCAGACCGACTCGCTCCGCGTCGACTTCTGCGCCCAGCTCGACCTCGACTTGTCGGGTCCAGCCCCGCGCTCGACCGAACCCGTCGCCAAGGTCGCGCTCGACCACGTTCCCCTCCAGGGCTCATGGTGGGTCTTCATCGCTCGCACCGACCTCGACGTCAAGCTCAGCCTGCGCTGCGCGAGCGCTGCGCTGTCGCGCACGAACACTCTCGTCGACGTCCGGCTCGACCTCAAGTACCTCGCCGACGACGGCTCGCGCGAGGAGGTCGACGGCGCCGCCGCGTACGCGCAGCCGGTCCACGCCGAGCACGACTTCACGAAGGCGCCCCTGATCCGCCTGACGACGATCCGCGAGCGGCCGCGCGAGGTCGAGGCGGCGTCTCAAGGTCGCTTCTCGAGCAAGACCCACCGCCGCTTCAACCTGTACGTCAGCCTGCGCAAACACGAGAGCGACTCGGACGCCGAGCGCGTCGAGTCTCACGACGAGCCCCTCGTCGAGCCTCTCGCCGATCCGGAAGACCTCGCGCGCCGTCTACCTGGTGCGTCCCTCGCTCCTCTGTCAACTGCGGGAGCATGTCCTGACGCCGTCCTCGCCTCGCTGCAGATACATCGAGCCGGCCAATCGCCGACGACATCGTGCGCATCGTCTTTCCACACGCCGGCGGCAGCGACGGCGCCGAGCTGTGGACGACCGCCGCCTTCCTCTCATCCTCGTCCTCGTACCTCGAGCGCCGACTCGCCTCGGCCTCGGCCGGGACCGCGCGCACGGGCGCAAAGCGCTCCCGTACCTCGTCTCGTGTCAAGGTCGAGCCGACCGACGAGGTCGAGAAGGACTTCGCCGACTCGGACGACGAGACAGACGCCATCCTGCGCGACGAGGAGCCGTCGCCGCTGTCGCTGTACGACGTCTCGCAGCACGCCGAACTCGAGTACGAGGAGATGAGGGCCCCGCCATCGGCTTACTCGACCTTCCGCGGCGTCCTGCGGTATCTCGAGACGGGCTACATCCGGTTCGCGCCCCTCTCCTCCTCCTGCCTCCCAGTCCTCGCGAGCGCCAAGACGTCGCGCGCCGAAGCCGTCAAGAGACTGCGCGGCGCACACCCTTCCCTCCCCATCCCCGTCTCGCCCAAGTCGACCTACCGCCTCGCACGCCTCCTCGACTGCGAGCCCCTGCAGCAAGCCGCCCTCGTCGAGCTCTCCGAGCAGCTCTCGGTCGACAACGCGGCCGACGAGCTCTTCGACAAGGCGTCGCAGACCTACGGCGAGTGGCGCAGGGTCGTGCTCGCCTACGTCGTGCAGAACTGGGACGGCGTAATGGGGAGCGCGGCGTGGAAGGACGCCCAGGCGAGGATCGCGCGCGACGAGATCCCGGGCGTCGCTCCCCTCCTCATGGACCTCGTGCAGGCCCGCTCTTCATGAGGTGAGCTCCGTCTCGGCTCTGCGCTTGCTCGACGAGCTGCCCTCGCTGACTCGGACTTCCTCGGCGCAGCTCGACCCTCGCTCGGTCCTCCTCGGCCTTCCCCTTCCGCCCTGCTCGTCGCACTCCGCCACGGACAGCATTCTCCTCTCTGTCTCAGCCTGTCACCCTGTCTCGCGCCGGTCGCTGGTACGTCCAGCTCTCCTCTCGCACCTCTCGGCCTGCTGCGGACCATCCTCGTCGGGCGCTGACTCGCCTTCGCTCGCCCGCGCAGACACCCCTCCTGCTTTCGGGCCCTCCTCATCCTCGGCGTACACTGCATGCGTCTGGACGCACTGGCGCGCTGCAATGCGAGGGCTTTCGCCGACAACTCGAGCCCGCCTTCGAGCACGCGCAGAGAGCGAGAGGAGGCCCGGCCAACACCGGCACAGCCGGTCTCAGCGGGAGCACCCGTAAGAGAGCTCAAGACGAGGAGAGCAGCCTCAGAGGTGCGACCATGGAAAGCCTTGTCCGAGAGCGCGGCGAGAACGAGCCCAAGACCGGCTGCGAGACGAAGCAGAGGCAGAACTCGCGCAGCGGGCTGTCTCGTACAGCGCGCGGCGAACTAGACAGCTCAGAAAGCTTTCAACCGGATCTCAGTCCCTGCGATGCAGCCTGAATCGAGCGAGAGCGCAAAACTGATGAGATGGAGGAGGAGGACGAGAGCGAGCGCAGCTTTCTCTGAAGGGCCGGTCGCGTGCTTGAGCTGCTCCACAGAGCTCCATGACTGCACAGAGCCTGCACCGTTGACCACAAGAGCCGCGAGGATGGCCATGAGCCGGTCGACCTCCTCTCGCGCAGGACGACGACAGCTCTGGCTCCGCCACATCCGCCCGTGCACGCCCGCGGCGCGAAGCAACGCGCAGAACAGCCTCTGGTCCGCCCTGTGCGTCGCCCTCGGGCCAGCGCCGGTACCAGCTCGCCCCTCGTCCTCCTTCGCCCGTCTTGGCTCAACCTCGCGCCGGCACCTCGACTCGCCCTCGCCCAGCGCAGGGCAGGGGCTGCGCCATGGCACCTACACCGCGCGCGTTCAACCTGCGCCACGACACGCACATCGTCGGGTTCTCGTTCGACTTCGAGGTCGACCTGTCCGGCCTTGGCCTCCTCCTCGACGTCCCGCTGCCAACCGTGCCTCTCGCCGGCCGCTGGCCCTTCCGGGTCCTGCGCGACACGTCAAGCTGCCACATGACCCTCGACCTGGGCTTCCTCGAGGCCGGCCGGCTCAGCAAGCACGCCGACGTCGAGTTCCGCGTCGACCGCCTCCGCCCGGACGGCACCTTCGAGCCTCTCGCAGCAGAGCGTTGGCTGTCGAGGCCGGTGCCGCACGAGAGCGTCGAGGAGGCCGTCTACAAGGGCTACGCCGGCTTCACCGTCGACATCCACGACAAGCCGCTCGTCAAGCTCGAGGAGGTCTCCCCCACCGGTCGCCCGCCGCGCTCGCCCGGCCAGTTCCGCGCCTCGTTCACCCTCAAGACGCACAACTACGCCCAGGGACCGACGCCTTTGATCCTCGCTCGCCGCAACCCAGGTGCGTCCCTTCAGCTCCTCCTCCCCCTGTGCACCTCGTCTCGGTCGAGCTGACGACGACCGAGCTGCTTGCAGACCTCACGCCCACGCCCTTCCCGCACGACGTCCGCATCTTCTTCCCGACCGTCGGCCAGCGCGGCGCCGAGCTGTGGACGACCTCGGCGCTTCTCTCGTCGTCGTCGCAGCACCTCAAGCGCATCCTCGAGTCGGACCTGTCGGACAACGTCGCGACGGGCACCAAGCGCCAGCGCCAGTCGTCGCAGCGTCGTCAAGCCGATGCAGCGCCCGACAAGGAGTTTGCCGACTCGGACGACGAGACGGACGAGGCGCTTGTGGCGGCGGCCGAGCTGTTGCTCTTTGACCCCGTCGGCGAGCCCGACGTCTCGTACCGCCAGATCACGGTCAAGAACGCCGCCTACACGACCTACCGCGCCGTGCTGCGCTACTTCGAGACGGGCTACATCCGCTTCGCGCCCCTGTCGTCGTCCTGCCGCCCGGCCATCGCCAACGCGACCCAGACGCGCGCCGAGTGCATCGTCGGCATGCGCCAGGCCGAGCCGGCCCTCCCCATCCCGGTCTCGTCCAAGTCGACCTACCGCCTCGCGCAAGTCCTCGAGTGCAAGCCCCTGCAGCAGGTGTGCCTCGTCGCCCTCATCGAGCAGCTCCGGCCGTACAACGCCGCCGCCGAGCTCTTCGGCGACATGTCGCTCACGTGGCCCGGCTGGCGCAAGCTCGTCATCATCTACGTCGTCAAGCACTGGGAGGCCGTCCTCGAGACGGCGACGTGGAAGGAGGCGCAGGCCAAGATCTCGCGCGACGAGATCCCGGGCGTCGCGCCGATCGTCCTCGAGCTCATGGACGCTCGCCTCGCCGCCTCGACGTCCGGTGCGTCCTCTCTCTGCTCGTCGTGCCCGCAAAGAAGCCGACGCTGACCTCCTTTCGACGCTCGCAGCAGCCTGACCGGCCACCGCCTTCGCCGTCGCCTTCTCCTCACCCTCGAACGCTTCTTTCGTCTCTCAGCCGTACCATGTTTGGTACGTCTCGTCCTCCTCGTCGGGCGCAGGGCGCTCGGCAACCTCGAGTGCGCGCTGACTCTTCGCCCTCGCCCTTGCAGCATCTCCGTCTCGTTCGCAGCGCGCGCAGCTCGAGCCGTGCGCCCGTCGCAGCCGCACCAGCACCCGCATCTCTCCCGCCGTACCGTCTATGTCGTTTGTCTTTTATTCTCGCAATGCAGCGCGCAGCTTTTGCCTAACCTGTCGCGCGGTCGAGAGCTGGAGAGGAGAGCGCGACCTCGACTTTGGCCGGTAGAGCCAGACCTCGTCGTGCCCAGTAGCACCGCATTCTCGAGTCTGTGCTGTGCTTCTCATGGAGAACGGGCACTGCTCAAGTCGAGGCGCGAAAGAGTGAGACGGCGAGGAGATCCGCCGGCGAGCGAGGTCGACGAGAAGGGGCGCCGCTCCACCTCGCCTCGACAACGTCTCCCTCGCCTCGAGCAGCCGCCGAAGCCGCACTCGCCAGCTCAGCAGAGCTCTCGCACGCCGCCGCAGCCGCACCGTCTGCTCGCCTCGCACCCTCCCCTCGGCCCCCGACAGCTCGCACCGATCACCTCCAGCACGAGCACTCGTGGGCGGCCTCGACGACCAGCCCGAGCGCGCACAAGCGAGCTCTCGGATCAGCCGCCGCTACGCCCACAGCCCCAGGCGCCGTGGCTTCCCTCCTCTCCCCCTCGTCCTCGACCACCCCGCACTTCCGCCCCGCCACCACCCTCAGCGCCTGCCCGCCCGCCCGCCGCATGTCCGCCATCGCGCGCGCGCTCACGTCAGAGGACGGCGTCGCCGTTCAGCTCCATGGCCGAGGCGAGAACGGCTCGCGCCTCGGCGTCCAGAGCGGCGTCGAGACCCCGGCGCTCGAGGTCAAGCGGCGACGAGCGGCGTCGGGCGCGTCGCAGCGAGGACCAGACGGTGCACTTCGAGCAGGCGGCGAGAGCGGCGCAGATGCGGCGCACGAGTGGGCGAGGCTCGGCGCAGCGACGCCGCCGAACCGCGCGCTCGCTCTCGAGCCTGCAGGCGCAGCGGGGCGGCACTCGCCCGACTCGCACCGAGCACGGAGCCCGTCGAGCGCGAGCTACAACGGCGCGCTAATGGTCGCGACGCCGCCTCGGTCGAGCTCGATCTCGTCGACCCACCTGCGCCAGAACGGCGCGGCACGCTCGCCCGCTCCCCCTTCGACCTCGCCCGCGCCTCCCTCAACCCTCCCCGCCAGCCCTCCTCAGCCCATCCTCCACCTCCCCGACGAGACCCCTCGAGCCGTCGTCACCAACCGCGCGGCGACGGAGAACCCGCTCCCGCCTGCCGTCCCGGGCGTCGACTCGTTCTCCTCGACGATGGGCCCCTACGTCGGCAAGCGCACGATGACGACGTCCAACAGCCTGTCGTCCTCGCTGTCGGCTGCCACCTCGAACTCGTCGCACGTCCCGCAGCGCCAGTCGCTCGAGCCCCCGCAGGGTCTCGACCTGTCGCCGTACCCGTCGAGCAACGTCTCGTTCAACAGCTACACCGACCCGGACGGCGTCGCCGCGCTCGTGCAGCGGCTGTACGCGCGCCTCGACGAGAAGGGCGTGCACGGCGACGGCTGGGACGAGGGCAAGGAGCGCAGCCGGGACGGCATCATCCTGCGCGAGGTGGGCGAGCAGGACGGCGTGCCCGAGGGCGAGCCCATCGTCGAGCCGAGGATCGACGTCGACGAGGAGGCCAAGGCAGACCACATCCTGCGACGAGTCGACCGGTGCGTCTTCGCCCTCTCCTCCTCACCCGCTCCCTCACTTTTCGCCGACCCCTCACTGACTTTGCTTCCTCCCCGCAGCTACGGCTTCTTCTCCAACTCGCACCCTGCCGCCTTATCCTCGCAGCACCACAACATCTTCACCCTCTCCGCCGCCCCTTTCGAAAAGGTCCCCTCGGTCGACCCCAAAAAGCGCTCGACCAAGCCTGCGCCTCCCGCACCGACCGCACCGCTCCGCCCTTCGACCCGCAACCTCTCGAACCGGCAGTCGACCATCTCGCTCCTGCCGTCGACCGCCATCTCGCCCGACGCCGTCGCGCTCGAGACGAAGCGCGTCGGCAAGTGGGGCGACATGCTCTCGGTCGCCAAGCGCGACCCGGGCGGCAACGCCCAGGACTGGGTCGTCTCGTCCGACTGGTGGAGCGGGCGCGTCCCGGGCGGCGGCGGCGGGCAGAGCGGCAAGTACCGCCGCCTGCAGCGCCGCGTCTTCAAGGGCGTCCCGGACCGGTGGCGCCGCGCCGTGTGGGGGCTCATGCTCGAGCGCATGGCCGGCGAGGTCGAGGGCGCGCGCGGCGGCGCACCAAGCCTCGAGCGCCTCACGGCCGAGTACGAGGCGCTCGTCGCTGCGCCGTACGTCCAGGACGTCCAGATCGACCTCGACGTCCCGAGGACCATCTCGGGCCACGTCATGTTCCACACTCGCTACGGGCAGGGCCAGCGCTCGCTCTTTCACGTCCTGCACGCCTTCGGCCTTCGTTGCGAAGACATCGGCGGGTACTGCCAGGGCATGGGCTCGCTCGCCGCGACCCTTCTCTGCTACTTTGAGCCCGAGGTGCGTTCGCCTCTCCCTCTCGTCGTCTTTCTCGCTTCTCTCATACCCTCGCTGACTTTTCGTATGTCCTGCAGCGCGCCTACGTCGCCATGTGCCGCCTCTTCGACCAGTACCGCCTCGCCCACATCTTCGCGCCCGGCTTCCCCGGTTTGCACGAGGCATGGCACGTCCAGCAGAAGCTCGTCGAGCTCCTCATGCCCGACGTGCACGTATCCTTCGTGCGTCCCTCTTCCTCCCTGCCTCTTCGCCGAGCCGGCGCCCAGCTGACTCGCCCTCGAACGTCGACCTTGCCTTCGCAGGAGGAGCACTGCGTCCACCCTTCGTCCTACTCGAGCAAGTGGTACCTCACGCTCTACACCAACTCGTTCCCCTTTGCGACGCAGCTGCGGCTGTGGGACGCACTGCTCCTCGAGGGTGTCGACGTCCTCATCATCATCGCCGTCGGCATCATCTGGCACTTTCAGCGTGCGTCCTCGCGCTCTCTCGTCTCTCTCGCAGGCCCAAAGGACTCGACCTGATGCTCTCTTCGTCTCCTCTTCGCAGACGAGTTCACGACCGCGCACGCCTCGTTCGAGAGCATCCTCACGACGCTCGGCGGCTACTTCTTCGTCGAGTCGGACGACGCCCTTCTGCGGTGGGTCCGCAAGACGCTCCGCCTCAAGGGCCTGCGCGAAAAGATGAAGATGTGGAGGGACGAGTACCGCAGGGACAACCCGCTGCCGGGCGGCGGGCACTAGCTCGCGAGCAGGAGGCGAGGCGCAGCGAGTCGAGTCGGTTCCTCTTGTCGTCACAGTTCATCGTGCTCATCCGGCGCTGTAACACTATCAGCATCTGACTCGGCACGAGCGACTCGAGAGCAGCGAGCACAGACCCGTCGAGAGCGCTTTCGCCGAGCGCTTCCACAAGAGCATGCAGCGCTCGAGCCCCTCGCAAGCGCAAGAAAGTCGGGCGGCTCGCGGTGCGCTCTCGCTGCACAGGTCGATCGAGGGAGGCTCAATGTCCATGTTGCTCGTCTCGTGAGCGAGTCTACAGCGAGGGGTACAAAGGGAGGGGAACGAGATAGAGAGGAAGGAAGACGAGGCTAGTGAAACAAGGTGGACGGCGACCTCCAGCTCAGAGCATGTCCCTCGTGTCGTATCGCTCGAGCTGCGACCCGTCCGCCTCGTCCTCATCGTCCTCTCCATCGCTGCTCCTCGCACTGCCGACCCTCCTCCCTCGCTCCTGCCGACCGACGAGCGCCTCCTCCTCGCCCATCGCCTCGGCGTCTCGCGGCCCCCTCGGGTGCGGCACGCCGGCGCCCGTGCGCGACGGCGACGCCTCGCGCGAGCTCTTGCGCAGCGGCGACAGCGCAAAGCGTCCTCGACTCGGCAAGGGCGCTGTGCCGGGGACGTCGTCGGCTGCGAAGGCCGGGTTGAAGTCCTTGTTGATGAGGTCGGGCGACGAGGACGAGAAGGCCGAGCCGAGACGTTGCGCGAGGGATTGGCGAGAGTGCGAGGTGGAAGATGGGGAGGCGGGCTGCTCGGCGTACGGGTCGCGGTAGGCGGACGAGGCGAAGAGGGAGCCGCTCCGGGCGGCCGAGAAGTCGCCGGTCGGTGCGTCGCCGACGTCGCTCGTCGAGACGGGGAGGCTCGACTGATGCATGTGAGTACCCTCGAGCCGAGGCTGCTCGACGTGACCGGTCGGACCCTTGCGAGAAACGCCATCTGCGCGAGTTGGCGACGTTGTCAGTCAGGGCGCACGAGGACGAGCACGACGACAAGGGCATGGAGGAGACGCACAGAGGTGCAGGTTGTCGTTGTCGGCGAACTTGATGGCCGAGCTGGCTCGTGGTCGACCGTCGAGGCTCGGGACGGGCGACGGCAGACCCGGTGACGCCAAACCCGAGTGCAGCGAGATCTTGTCGGCGGCGTCGATGCTGCAGGGACGTCGAGTCAGTCGTGCATCCACCGCATCGCAAAGAGGAGAAAGAGGAGGAGGGGAGGAACGCACGGCAAAGGCTCCTCGTGGATCCGGGCCGGCGCGTCGTACAGCTGGTACCGAGGAACGGTCTCGCTCGGCCCGCTCCCCGCCGCACCGGGCGCGCCGTTCCTCCCGTCGCCGCTCCCTCGCCACCGCATCGCCATCTCGTCGGCGCCGAACGGGCTCGTCGACTGGCGGCGGCGCGTCTGCTGCGAGCGCATCGAGATGGCGCGGTGGATCGAGCCGATGGCGCCGCCGAAGCCGCGCACCGTGTCCATGCCCGGATCCTCGGCGTCGTAGGCCGACTCGTGACCCGAGCCGGCTCGGGTCGCGCGCAGGATCGTCGCCGAGCGCTTGTCGAGCAGGGCGGACTGGACCTCCTCGGGGTCGACCTTGGACAGCTGGAGGAGGGTGACGCCGAGGACGATGACGAGGAAGCCGAGGACGACGTTGATGATGGACACGGTCGTCGCACCGCTGAAGCCCTTGTTGAGGATGATGGACGTGATGAGGGTGCACGACGTGAAGATGACGTAGTAGACGGCGGTGACGGCGGCAGTGTTAAACAGCTCGAGCGCTTTGTTCAGGTAGTTGATCTCGAGGAGAAGCGTCGTGACGACGAAGGCGAGGAGGAAATACTGCAAGAGGTCGGCCGTCAGCAAAGTGCTCGCTGTGCGGATGGGCAGGCGTGCTCGGGCGAGCTCGCGACGGCCTCCCGCGACAAGTGAAGGACGACAAGGAGGAGCGAGGACAGGGACTCACCATGAACCAGTACTTCCACGGCCCAGAGTCCGAGTTGCGGATGGACGACAGGATCGACCCGCCGAGGCCGGACGTGCAGGCGACCGAGAGGCCGCCGAGGAGCGAGCAGATGACGATGTAGACGAACATGTTCTTCTTGCCGTACCGCGGCGCGACGAAGAAGACCATGGCGGCCGCCGCGACGAGGCAGATCCCGCCCCAAGTGAGGAAGCCGGGCGCGATGAAGAGGTCCTTGAACTTGTGAATGTCGGCCGAGCCGTGCTCTGACGGACCGTTGAGCGCGATGATGACGGAGCCGAGTATGCTGCGAGCATCGGTGCGCGTGTGAGCGAGGAGAACGTCGAGGGGAGGAGAGCGGCGGCGAGAGAAGAGGACGCGCACGCACCAGAGGACGCTTCCGAGCCAGCCGAACGTCGACAGCTTCTCCTTGAGGATGAAGTGGGCGAGAACACCGCTCGTCACGACGGCGAGGGAGCCCATGGGCGTGACCTGCTCGACGAGAGGTCAGCCGGTTTCGCAGCGGTCGGGGCAGGAGAAAGGTCGGACGCACCAGGATGGCGTCGACGAATGAGTAGGCGACGAGGTTGCACACCTCGCCAAGGATCATGATAATCATGCCGGTCCACCACTGCGCGCGCAGGAGAAGGAGGGAGTCAGTCGCTGTGAGGCGTGCAGCTCGAGCGAGAAGGGAGGACGGGGACGCACCAGCCAGCTCTTCAGATACGGATGACCCTCGCCTGCCACTCCTCCAGACTTCTTCTGCGCCGCCAGCAGACCCCTTTTCTTGAAGATGAAGCTCGCGCCGATGAGCAAGCCCGAACCGACGGCGAGGAGGATGCCGATGACCTTGTAGCTCGCCGGCTGCGCGTCGGACGACGACGAAGACGCACTTGCCGAGATGGCGGCCGACGTAGCCGAGGCGACGGCCTCTGCAGTAGACGACATGGCGATGGCGAGGTCGGCGAGAGGGAGGTCGTCCGCTCAAGGCGGGAGGCGGCTCGGTCGAGGCGGTGGCGCAAGGCGGGGCAAGGAAGGCCGACGAGTCGAGGTCAGGCTGGAAGGTCGGCGGCTGCAAGTCGGACGAGCCTTCGGTCAGCGGGCTTTCGAGGACCGCGGCAGAAGGACGAGAGGGGTCGAGCGGACGCACCGGCTGCTCGGGGAGTGACGACGGCTCTTGAGGGTCGGGATGCACTGCAATGGTGAGCTCGAGCGGCTTGCGCGTGCGCTGAGAGGCTCTCGAGGTCGCGAGAAGACGTTGCGGCGACGAGACGAACGATCGTGGGCGCGTCGTGAGGGGAGAGCGATTGCGCGGTGGGCGGCGCTGCGCGCTCGGCGGTCGAGCTCTGCTGAGCTGAGCGGTCGGTGGCACGAGTAGCTGGCCGGCTCGAAGGTGCGAGGAGACGAGGAGGAGCGCGCTTGAGGCGGTGCTTCCTCGCCGCACCCCGCCCTCCGCAGCCAGGTCTCAGAGTTACACCGCTCGCAGCGCCAAGGTCGACCAGGCAGAACGCGCAGCTAGTTGCAGCAGCCTTTTCGAGGACAAAGAGAGTGTACAAGAGGAGAGACTAGGCCAAGGACGAGTACATCGGTGGGGAGGAGAAAGTGCACGACGAGGAAGACGACGGACGAGGACAACTAGGGGGGAGGGGGCGCGACCAGCAGCGCGCAGACGTCGGACAAGCGAGAGGTACGGATAGGGGCGGAGGAGCGGAACGGCGGGGAGGTGGGAGAGAGGGGTGTAGCGAGCGCTTAGAGGATCTGGGCGCCCTTCTCGTCGAACTTGGCGCCGTCGGCCTGGAGCTTCTTGACGCACTCCTGCCCGACCTCGCTGCGATCTGCTCGGCGAGTAGATGATGTCAGCTCGCTGGGACCGCTGAGACGGCGGTGGTAGAGACAGAGAGAGAGAGAGGGACGCACGGTGACGGTGCAGGGCGTCAAGCCGGACAAAGTCGCGCTTGCACGGCGCGCAATTGTACTTGCGGACGCCGAGGTGAAGCAGCTCGTGGCGTTTGCAGTCGTGAGCGCGGGCGAAGGACTGTGGACGCGCTGGGCGTCAGAGAGGGCGGGAAGAGAGACGAGACGGCGACGGCGGACGCACCTTGTCGCAGTCCTCCTGGGAGCACTTGTACGGCTTCTCGCCCTTGTGCGCACGTTGGTGACCTGTGAAAGGGCGACGACGGCGAGTCAGCTTCCTGCGGCGAGCGAGAGGGCGCAGCGAGAGGGAGAGAGCTGGACGCACCGCGGAGGTTGTACCGGCGCGTGAACGTCTCGCCGCACAGCTCGCACACGAACTTGGCGACGGCGCCTGCGTTCCTGCGACGCTTGGCGGCATCGATCGTCGCCTGGGTCGTCTTGCTCTCCTTGGTAAATTCGTCCTCGTCGTCGTCGTCGGCGAAGTTGCCCGCCGTGCGCGCGCCGAGCTTGACGCCCTTCTTGCCGCCGCCCGACCCGGACGCCTTCTTGCGGCCCTTGCCGAAGACGGCCGGCGCACGCAGCGACGGCTCGGCCTGGCCGTCGTCGTCGTAGTCGGCCTCGTCGTCGTCGTACGCATCGTCGCGCATCTCGGCGTCCTCCTCGCCCTCGGCATCGTCCTCGTCCTCGTCGTCCTCGCCGTTCTCCTCGCGCTTGAGCGCCGCAGCGGCAGCGACCGCCGACGCCCTGCTGCGCTTCCTCGAACCGCCCGCGCCCGAGCGACCCGAAGTCGCGCCGCCGGGGCTCAAGCCGTTGACCGGCGCGCTCGGGCTCGGCAGGCCCGGCAGGCCGAGCGAGACCGGCGAACGGTACGAGAAGGGCGCACGAGGCGCGCCGTACGTGCTGTGCCCGCCGGGCGAGATGCCGCCGGGCGAGTGGCTCGAGCCCGCCGTCGAGGCGACGCTCAAGCGGCCGGCGCTCTGGCGACGCTGGTACGGCATCGACGACGACGACGAGGCGGCCGAGACGGCCGCCTGTGCGACCGAGGCGGCGAGCGCGAGCGCGTTGCCCTGCGGCGAGTACTGCGGGTGCGCCTGCGGGCGCGGCGGGTAGAGCGCTTGTTGGTGCTGCTGGTGCTGCTGGTGCTGCTGCGGGTGCTGAGGGTGCTGAGGGTGGAGCTGCTGCTGCTGGGCCTGTTGAGGCTGAGGCACCGGCGTGAGCATCGACTGGCCGGTCGCCGGGTCGATCGAGGTGAGGTAGGCGACCTGGATCGGCACGCTCTGCCCGTTGGGGACGTAGTATACCTGGTGCTGCAGGTGCGGCGAGCTGCCGGGACCGCCTTGCACCGGTGCGGAGCCGGTCGAGAACGGCGGGAGGGT
>ERZ794949.306-NODE-306-length-16740-cov-190.534552_pt1 | contig 16740 bp, 8 predicted proteins | sample MGYA00511363_ERZ794949 | MGnify/ENA primary metagenome ERZ794949 (study PRJEB30137, sample SAMN04331402) | food metagenome | isolation source: T1 must sample point D1 replicate B | place: Australia: South Australia ...
AAGTTTGTCTACTGACTACTATAAGTATGGTGATGTAATTAATGGTTACAAGATGAAGCTAAATACAAATGTAATTTTAGACTGCTTAATAAAAGGGTTGGCTAAGACTAATAAGTTTACTGCCTCAGAGGTGAAAAAAAGTTTTTCAAAGTCAGAACATTATAAGTTTTGTTTGGAGAAAATGATAACAGACATTTCAGTAGAAAAACTTGATCAAGAATCTGATGGAACTACATTCAAGTTGGACTTGTTGGAACAAGAATCCTTGGAAGATAAACTTAACATTATAGTCAATTGTTTAAGAAAGGTTGATTTAAATCAAGTGGCTTCCATATTGAAATTACTTAAGTATGAAAATTTGGACTTTTTGATTCAAGATGTTGACAAAGTAGAGACTGTTCATACAAAAGCAATGCTGATTAGTAAGTTGATGATAGTTAAGTTCAACACTGAAGGGGAAATAGATGAAGTTCTACTAGATAAAGGTATCAGACTTTTGATAGAAGATATTGAAAAAAACAAAAAAAAAGTTGAAATAGAAGACGATTATAATGTTATCGAGGAAATAGGCATGTTCGTTGAGAAGTTGAATGGCAGTAAAGACGTTCTGCTGAAGTTGATTGATACACCTATTTAATTAAGCGTGTTCGTCGGACATAAGCATTTGGTCATGTGATTATCAGCCAATTAATTTAAATTTTTTAAGCTACCAGAGATTTTCAAAATTCCAATATATAAAAAACCTCCATATAAAATAGCCATTTGGCAAACATCATTAATAAAGTTTCCTTATTCTCACTGCTTAAGTCAATTCCCAATCATATTTCCCTAATATGTGTCATGTCAAGGTCTCTATAATCATTAGGCCATTGCTTCGGATATAAGTATGCCAATAGCATTTTTTCATATACTCTGGTGATCAATATAAGGCCAAAAAACAAGCATATACCAGCTAAGCAGAAAATTTTTCCACCAAAAAAAAAAAAAAAGCAGCGAGAGTAAAGAATCGCTTCATATACACTCTGTGAATAATTTGTTTTCAATATTGGAAATAAAACAGCATTTTAAAGAGAGACTTTAGAAAGTAAAAACCTGTAAAAAATAGTCCAGCAAAAAGATTATAAACATCACCTAATTGAAAACTATCAATTAAGCAACACCATCACGTTTTTTTTTTTTGCAATATACTCTTTTTTAGAAATAATAATATACAATAATAATGTCTGAAGATAAAAAATTAGATTGGATTACTCCACAATTTGATCCAAGATTCCCTAACCCTAACCAAACTGTTCATTGTTTCCAATCATACGTTGATTACCACAAATGTATTAATATCAAAGGTGAAGAATTCGCTCCATGTAAGGTTTTCTTGAGAACCTTCTCTTCCCTATGTCCAAATGCCTGGGTTTCCAAGTGGGATGAACAAAGAGAAAACGGTATCTTTGCTGTTGATTTAGAAAACTTCTCTGCCCCAAAGAAATAAATTATTTATATATAGATATATATAGAAGTATGTATTCCACTTAGTAATGAAATAGCAATTCATCATTGTTTATTAAAGGTTTGTGGTTGATTAAATTCTTCCTTTTATAAAACTGCTCTACAACGTCCCAGTCTATGAACTTTGAGTTTCTTTTTTTCGATACTTTGATACACTCAATACTTTTCAATGTCAGGATGATATCGTTTGGTTCAAAATGTGTTTCATTGATTAAATACCTAATTAGACTTACATTCCCTATATCTTTTTTGTTTCTATACTCTATCATTTTTTTTACCAGTACTTTTTGCCAATAATTTAGATACAATGACAACCCAAATGGAGAAAGGGGTGATTCAGGCCCAGTAGTAATCACTTCCTTACTTGATATCATCTTTCCAAAACTGGTTAACTCATGTATTCCGATAGCATAAGAAAACTCTATTAGCAGGGTACCTAATTTTCTCTTGGTGTAGGGTGGAATGATCATTATTGATGAAAGGCTTTCAAAAGAGAGCGATCCTATTTGTTTTGAAAAAAATCCTAAAGGCTTATTTCTTATACTCAATTCCGTATCTGATTCTTTAGCATATAATACGTAAAATTCAAACTCCTCAATATTACAGAACGAAGACTTATTATCTAGAAAAAATTTGGTAAATAAGCACATACATTGCAGGAATAAAGCATGTGTTTGAGTTGAGACTTTTTTGATCAAGTATTCATCTCCAATGTAAACATGTCTTCCAGGCAAATTGTGCTTATAATAGCAGTTTTCTATGTGATTAGTCAAATCATCTTTCAAATTTGTATAACGAAAACAATACTCACAAAAATACAATGTATCTAGCCACGTTTTGTCAATATTTGCATTAGAGTTTATGATCACATCCAAATTTTCTTCTTGCTTTTTTATTTCTTCAATATTTTCATCCATCTTCTCCTCATATTCAGGTCCTAGAACGAAATTACCTGTTTTTGTATAATGTTTTTTTGAAAATACTGCATTATTTCCATACAATGGTTTCAGAACATAGCTTAGCCCAAGATTGATGTCCTTGACATTTGGATATGATAAAACTCCGTGATATTCAAATAGCTTCGGATCTATATCAATGACCTTTGCTTTCATCTGGATTAGAAGCTGTTAATTCTGGTTAATAGTTAAACCAATTCCTAAGAATTGAATACTGTATATTTTCAGAATCTTGCATTTTTAGCAAGTCACGTGTATAGCTAATAAAAAATTGCTTTTTTTTTTTTTTTTGGGTTTTCCTATTTCTGAAACTTTATATATAATAGTCTTTTTTTTGGTTTTTAAAATTTAAATCCTAAGAGAAGGGAAGTCATCTCTACAAACATACCAAAAAAACACTGTATATTAATCGTAAACTGCTATAAGTTTTTTTTTGTTTATATCTAGTATAATAGTATAGCTGCATTATGGGTACTTACAGAAAAAGATTCAACGAAAAGGCTAGAGCCGGTCAAATCAAGAAGCAAAATGAGTTGAAGAAAATTAAGAATAAACAATTCACAAGACATATAGAAACACAAGACGATGAAAAGTTCAAAGATGATCAAGAAAATTTAGATCCAAATAGAGATATCATTGTGCCTTCAACCACCGAAGCACAAAAAGAGGAAGTTCTTAAGAGAAAAAGAAAGCTACATGATCAAATTTTCAATGATCAAAACGAATCAAAAATGACGAAGCAAAAGAAAAAGAGATTAGAAAAGTATATAGATCATCAACTTGAAAGAGAAGAAAAGAAAGAAGTTATTCAAAATTTACAAAAATTTAAAGATTTAGATAAAGACATGTTCATCAGTTCTAAAAAGATTGGTTTAGGAACAAAGGCAATTGATGAGGAAATGGAAGTTGCTATGTTAAAGAACGTAACTTCAGAAAGTGAAAATAACTCCTCCGAAGATTCCGAAAACGATGATGAATTTGATCAAAAGTTTGGTGATAACAACAATAACACATTTATAGACAACAGAGCACCAAGTTCAACTTCTACTTTTGGTTTTAACTTTGGTTTCGGATTCAATAATATCAAAGTTAAAAGTGAACCGGAAAAAATTTCAGTACCTGCTAGAAAGTACAATTGGAAACAAAATGCCAAAAATATGGAAAAAGAAATGAAGAAGCTTGATGATGAAAACGATTTCGAATCAAGTTCAGATGAAGAAGAAAATGCTGATGAAGATTCTGATGAAGACGATGATGAAGAAAAAGCTGATGCTAAACAGATTGGTAAAGAGTTCAAGAATTGGGCCACTGAAAAAATGAAAGAACTTGATTCTGAAGAAAACAAAGAAACGGAATACTATGTGCCTAACATCAAGGTTGACCAAGTCATTCATGAAGAAGATTTGGACGATGGTTTAAAAGAAACATACATTCCAATTCAAGAAGGTTTAAAAAGAAACATAGTTCAAGTAAATGTTGAAAGATCAGAGGAAATTCAAAATCAAAGACAAAATTTACCTGTCTTTAAAGAAGAACACTCAATTATGGAGGCCATCCATCACAACGATATAGTAATTGTGTGTGGGGAAACAGGTTCAGGTAAAACTACTCAATTACCACAATTTTTATATGAAAATGGTTATGGTTCCTCTAAAAACGAGGAATTCAGTGGTATGATTGGTATCACCCAACCTAGAAGAGTTGCTGCTGTTTCTATGGCAAATAGAGTTGGTAATGAAATGGGTAATCATAAAGAAGCAGTTGCCCATCAAATCAGATTTGATAGCACAGTTGATTCAAATAAAACCAAAATGAAGTTTATGACTGATGGTGTTTTGTTAAGAGAAATGATGCAAGATTTCAAGTTAACAAAATATTCTGCTATTATCATCGATGAAGCACATGAAAGAAACGTCAACACTGATATTTTAATTGGTATGTTAAGTAGATGTGTAAGATTTAGACAGAAGGAACATGAAAAAGACCCTGAAAGCACCAAGAAGTTGAAACTGATCATTATGTCCGCTACTTTGAGAGTAGCAGACTTCTCTGAAAATACTACTTTGTTTAGTATTCCACCACCGATCATTAATGTTGAAAGTAGACAGTTCCCGGTTGCTAACCATTTCAATAAGAAAACTCCATACGACTATCAAGAAGAAGCCTTCAAAAAAGCTTGTAAAATTCATCAAAAGTTACCTAAAGGTGGTATCTTGATATTTATGACTGGTCAGCAAGAAATTTTGCAAATGTGCAAAAAACTAAGAAAGGAATTTCCATTCCCTGATGAAGTCAACAAAAAGAGAAATAATAGAAGAGGTAAAAAGAATATAGAAATTAAAGTTGATGCTAACAAAGAAGATATTGAAGTTGAGGATATGGATTTAAGCATTAAGGTTGACTATAAAGAAGATCAAGAAAAGAAGTCCAAGTACTATGAGGATGACTTAAAAGCTGAAGAATTAAATGACGAGATTGATTCCGACATGGCTCAAGAATCCAGCGACGAAGAAGAAGAAGGTTTCGATGAAGAGTTGGATGATGACCAAACTGCAAATGATCCGTTATATGTTCTGCCACTATATTCTTTATTGCCTACCAAAGAACAATTAAAGGTATTTGAAGAGCCACCAAAGGGTTCTAGAATATGTATTGTTGCTACCAATGTTGCTGAAACTTCAATTACTATTCCTAATATTAAATACGTTATTGATTGTGGAAGATCTAAAGAAAGAAAGTATGATCAAGAAAAGAACATTCAAAGTTTTGAAATTGATTGGATTTCCAAAGCTTCTGCTAACCAAAGATCTGGTAGAGCTGGTAGAACCGGTCCTGGTCATTGTTACAAACTATACTCTTCAGCCATTTACGAAAGTGCATTTGAAGATTTCTCCAAGCCTGAAATTTTAAGAATGCCTATAGAAAATGTTGTTTTATTGATGAAGAGTATGAACATCCATAATATTTTGAACTTTCCTTTCCCTACTTTACCTGAAAAGACAAGTTTACAAAAGGCCATTAAGTTACTGGGGTATTTGGGTGCTCTAGAAAATGACAAAATTACTGATATTGGTAAAAAGATGTCATTATTCCCATTAAATCCTAGATTTTCCAAGATGCTGTTATTAAGTAACAATATCGAATTACTTCCTTATGTCATTTCTGTTGTTTGTGGATTAACTATTGGTAATCCATTTATTGATTTGAACTCCATAAGCAACGGTATCAAGAAAGTTGAAATAAACGAGGAAGAAGAACAAAGATTAACCAAAGAAGAAGAAAATGAGCTGAAAAAAGTTAGTTACAAGTACAATAAAAATATGAGTAAATTTACTAAGTTGGACCCATTTTCTGATATTTTCAAATTGCTAAGTTGTATTAGTGCAGTTGATTATATTCCCCGTGAAAAGTTAGAAGGATTCTTTAAAGATCATTTCTTGAGATCCAAATTAATGTTAGAAATCATTAAATTAAGAAAACAAATTGTTAACATCATCAAGACACATACTGGTAATGAAACAATGAGGGAATTGAATCAAGATACATTAAAAACTGGAAAACCAACTGAACAGCAAATCAAACTATTAAAGCAGATTATATGTTCAGGTTTTGTTGATCAAGTTGCTATTAGAGGTGACCACGTTTACCCAGATGAAATTCAAATAGGTAACAATACCAGTATAAGCAAGATTCCTTATATTCCTGTACTTCAAAACAAGGAAAACGTAGATTCACATGCTGAATTATTTGCATTTATCCATCCAGAATCCATTTTAAATAGTTGTGGTCAAGCTCCTCCTAAATACATGATCTACAACACTTTATTAAAGAATAGTGACGGAACCAGAACTAGAATGTTCCCATTATGTGACATCAAATCTTTGCCTTTAGTCAACATTGCTAATTCAACTTCATTGATCTCTTATTCCAAACCAATAAGTAACATGACAGTCAAACCAAAAGATATTTCAATGACCGAAAGGCTTTGTTATGTTGTTCCACACTTCGGTGACAATGACAATGATTTAAGAGTATCATTTGACTTGAATCCTGTTTATGTAAGACAAAAGAAGGTCAATGGTGATTGGAAAGTTGTTGAGTTCATCAATAAAAAGTAACATTGATTAACGCAAAATACTTATATAAAAGTTGTTGTTTTTTTATTTATTATTATTTACTTTAGTTTTTGTTTAGTTCCCTAAAAGTGATCCCTTCTGATCTTACAGTACTTATCTCTGATTTCTATAGCTTCATATCTACCTGGAACAGAAGTTTCTACTTTGTAAGTGAAGTCATTAATCTCATCGATAAAGAATTCTTCGGATATTTTTTCTCCACTTTCATCAAATCTTGCATATATTATAGAGAATGGTGGAATTCCTTCAAATTCTATTTCAAACTCAGAAGTTTCACCTGCAAAGATGTCATCGTGTGATGATTGACCATTGGATAAGGAAACAGTTGGAATTTCATGGATAATAACTTTCAAAGAGTCATACTCTTTTTTCATGCTTGGCTTCAAGTAGTTAACTACACAGTCATCAGCATTAGTCTTCAATTCATTTATACTTAATTCACCTGGATATTCAGCAATTCTCACAAAGTTTTTATCTTTTACTGGAACATTAGAGACCTTATCGTTAAATTGATATTTCAAATTAAATGGCGGGATGCCATCAATCTTATATCTTATGGTATCACCTACACAGTAATGATTGTGATCATTTATCAGTTTAATTGATGGAACACCAGTGATATCAATATCAAAGAAGGTCTCAGAAATCTTTGATGATTTACAGTTTGTTACCTTATCTAGAACAGATACAATACTTAAAACATATTTCCCAACAGACAGGTTCTTGTAAATTTCAGTATAATCAATACTTAGTTTTGACAAGTCGGTAGTTGGTTTGGCTTCTAATAAATAAACCTTGTTGTAGTCTGAGTTATCTTTGGTGACAATCAATTGAACTTCAAATCTTGAGTTGGCATTTAGCTTTTGAACTGACTTCAAATAAATAGGTGTGACTTTAGCTGTAGGCTCATCTAAGTTAGCATGGCAAGTTTTATATCCTTTATTTTGTTTTTCAATGTATAGCTCAGGTAAAGCATTTACGTATTGTTCAATGATTATAGGTTTGGTCAAAAATTGTCTAGTCTTGTAATTAGCATCATTTATGTTTTTGATAGTCAATTTGTAAAGACCGCTTATATTATTGTCCAATGCTATACTTGCCTTGTTATTGTTAGTGTTTAAAACCTTGTTAGCTTCAACTTTTCCATCTGGCAATTCAATATCATATGTGATTTTGAATGGAGCCAAACCTTGTAGTGCCATATCAGCATAAGTACGTGTTTGAATACAAACATCTTTTTTGGAAAAAACAGAAACGGTATTTGTTTTATAAGTATCAACATTAATGATTTTCAATGTTGGTGTGTCCTTATATCTTATTGTGAACTGTTGATCATTCTCAATCCAGCCATTACAATTAGAATCCTTAAAAGACTTTAACTTATAAATACCAGCTTCTTTAAATTCCATGGCCTGTTTGCCATGAGAATTAATATTAACATACTTTAATGAAGATTCAACACCAGTATTTTCATCAGTAACTGTATACCCAACTTGGAAAGGCTCATCACCTCTTAAATTTAAAGGTACAAATGCAGATTCAAATCTGTTGATGTATTCGATGTCACTGTTCTTTGAATTTAGATCAAATGAAGCTTTAGGAACATAGTGCTTGACATTAATTTCTATTTGTTCATTCAACAAATTAATGCTACAGCTGTCCTTATCCTTAATGGCAACTAAAGAAACAACATATTTACCACCTTTTTTGAAATCTTCAGTACTTATAGTAATCTTATCATTTTCGATATTTTCAATTGTTTGAACATTGGTATAGCTAGATTCAGCATGCATTACACGATATGTTAAAGATAATGGTTTTTGACCAATCAATTCAATATCAAATGAAGTTTTGTCATTTAAACACAAATCTTTTGCATGTCTGTTAAAAGGTTTAAAATGCTGCTTATTCAAAATCTTAGCTTCAGGTTTTATGTTTGTTGTAATTTCAAAGGTCCACTTGGATGCGTCTAACTTTATTCCATCAGAATAGTTTTCATCAGATACAGAAACAAACTCGATTTTATAATCACCAACAGAATTAGGAACATATGACACTTCATTTTGAATCGTATTGGAAACACCAGTTTTTTTTTCTAAGAAAGAGTAGATGCCTAAGCTATTCTTTTTGTAAACATTATATGTATATCCAAACTTTGGGTTACCAACAAACATTAAGTTGAATTTCAATCCAACAGAACCAATACAATCGTTTGTCAAAGTGGTGGCATTGACAATTAAGTCAGGTTGATAAGGTGTCTTGACATCTATAACGTCATTATTCTTTATGTAACCTGGACAGTATTTAGATTCAACACCAGCTAGTTTATATTCACCTTGATCTTTGACAGCAATTATATGATGGCTGCTAGAGTCAAATTCTGCAGTTATATTGGCACCATTGATTTGGGAAATTATGACCTTAATAGGAGAGTCATTCAATTGATAGTTTCTTGCGTTGTTAATTGTTTTCAATCTCAAGGATTTCTTTGTTGGAGATCTACTATCTGGAACCAAGTTCATTTCAACTGTTGGCTTTTGATGAACAACAAATGATTTCTTATCTTCTAATTCAATCTGGTTATCAAATGCATCAGTAATAGACTTAAGTTGATAAGAGTATTCACCACATGTGTCCAAATGTTCAGAAATGTCTATTGAAAATGTATTATGATTAGATGCCCATGAAAACTCAGAAACATATTTTTCATCTAAAGTTTGTAGAGAAAATACATTGCTGTCTGTAGCCAAAAATGGAGAGTTATACTGGCCATTTTGGTTTTGAGGTTTCAAAACAGTTTCAGACATTTTTTCTTGAACTCCATTGACAGTTCTTACATAATCCAATTTTATAGGGAAAACACCATTAACTTTGATGACTAGTTCATTTTCATCACCGTGACATTTGTCAAAGTTAGATGTTATGTGATTAATTTCAGCTGAAGGACATTGAGGAGCTATAAATTTGTTTTCCTTGGTAATTTTGATTCCTAATTGCTTAGTATCAACAGCCTTAATTATTTTATAAAACCCAGGATTTTTTATTCTCATTTGATAAAAAATTGAATTTGCAGAAGGATTGTTCAATTGAATAGGATGGTGCTTATTGGAATCAACCTTGAAAATCTTAATATCATTATTTTCTTTTTTATGGGCATTGAATGAAAAGAAACTTTCATGTTCACCAGATGTGGAAATGTTGAAGAAACTAAAATCGTTATCGTTCAAGCCTTTATATTGAACTTTCCAAAATTCTACATCATTGGTGGAATTGACTTTGATTGGAATATCTATAAAATTGTTACCACTAATACAGCTAACTTCATTAAATGGATTAAATGTAGCTAAACTTTGAGGTTGCAACTTGACTATATGTTGACCTTTGAAATGCTTATTAGCCTTCAGTATGTTTTCAGGTTTGATGTACTTACCACCAATAGTTATGGTTTTTTTTGAGTTGAATGACATAATTGACAAAACAAGCCAAGAAAATATAGGTAAAGTCATTGTGGCATTAATTAATGTTAGAATAGCTAATAACAAGGTGCTATAAACAGTTTTAAACTTCAAATATGGTATTCTTAAGATAGGAATTGTAAAAAAAAACAAACTTTCAAGAACAAAGTATTTGACAACAAAAAACAATTTCTTATTGATAATAGCAAAGTTATTGATGAAACTATCGAATACAACATCTGTATAGTCAATACTGTTGATATTTACAATGTCATAAATCTTGTATCCTTGAATTATGAATAAAATTGCAGCTGCAAATATTTGTTGATAGTGTATTGATATGTATTCTTCCGGTATAAGAGTATTGTTTTTTTGGCTTTTTATAATGATTTCGTCTGGTTTTTCATTTTTCTTTGGAGAGTTTGTGACATTTGATTGAATGTTCGAGTTAAAAGACCCATAGTTGTCCTGATTTTTTGTGTGCAAGAAAATTTGGTCAAATTCAGAATCAGATGGTTCAGATCCAAACTTTTGTTTAGATCCAAGTGAAGAATCATCTGTTTTATTCCATCTTCTTGAACCAAATGATTTTTCTGAATTGTTCGAATATTTAGAATTTCTTGAAGAAAACCTAGATTCCGTGTCAAAAACGTTGTTATAATATGACATAGTATAACTATTTATATACCTTTTAATTAATTAGGTTTATTGGATTGTTAGAACGATATGGTTGTTGAATTATGCCTTTTTTTTTTATATTGTAAAACTGAACCGTAATGGATAGCTTGTTTTAATAAGAATTTAAATATTGAAAATTTCATTAGCCTAAGGAAGCAAAAACAAGGCCGAATCAAAACACCTGACGCATAAACAAGAGCGAAAAAAAAAAGAAAAGAAAAGAAAAATTATTGGCTTAAATCCGAAAGTAAACGCTACCATTTGTAATTTGGACAAGTCACATGACTTGTTGTTTTTTGCCCTGCTTTTAACACATCCGCTGCACGTGACTATTCACTGTTATACGAACCCCGTCTCAACGTGTTTCATATGCTCCAAAAAAGAGAGGGGCAGCTTTTCCCTCTCCTTTTACTGGATTATTTCACATTGGCTTGCTATCCCTACCAAACCCCCCATATCTGCAATGCTAACAGTAAATAGAACATACAATTTTGCGTTGTATAAAAAGTACATATCGGATATTATAAACCTTATTGGGCCAGGAGTAATTGTTTCAGTTGCACAAATTGACAATGGGAATATTGCAGCCTCTACAACTTCAGGAGCGTTATTTGAATACAATCCTCTATTCATAGTAGTTTTATCGAATGTTTTCGCATTGATATTCCAAATGCTTTCATGTAAATTGGGTGTAGTGACAGGAAAAGACCTGTGTAGATTATGTAAAGAGAAGTTTCATCCGAAAATTGCAAATCTTATTTTTGTTCTTATAGAGTTATCCATTATTTCAGGTGATCTTTCCCAACTTATAGGTTCAGCAGTTGCAATGAATATTTTATTTAAAATACCAACCAATATAGGATTAGTTTTGACTATAATTGACTGTTTCTTGGTTTTAATATTTTACAACAACAATTCATTAAAGGGTGTGCGAATCTTTGAGGTCTTGGTGACTATTTTAGTTATTGCTACTATGGGCTTATTTGGTATCGAATTATTGCAAATTCAAATAAGTGATAAAATGCAAGTTTTAAAAGGTTTGATTCCACACGTTAGTGATTATAAAAATAGTAGTTTTCTTTACTCTCAAGCTTCTATCATAGGATCAAATGTGATGCCAATTAATTTGATTATAGGAAGTTATGTTAATCAAGTAAGATTGAGAAATTTTGATGTATTGAAGTTTGGGAAGTACATTCCAAACAAACCAACTTTGCATGCTGTCAAAAAGACTTTAAAAGGATCATTAGTCGAGCTTTCCATTGCATTATTAGTTGCTGGGATTTTTGTCAACGGGGCTATAGTAATACTGTCAGGTACACTATTCTATAACAACCCTGAAGCAGTCGATGCTGATTTGAAGGGAATCTATTTGATGCTGTGCGATTTAGTTTCTGACTTTGCAGGTACCATCTTTGCTGTAGCAATTCTATTTGCAGGACAATCAGCATCATGGGTTGGTGTTGCTGCTAGTGAAATTGTTTTATTAGGTTTCTTGGATTTGACTGTTGATCCATGGGTTAGTAAGGTATTTACTAGATTGTTGGCTTTGATTCCTTGTTTAATAGTAGGTGTTTTCTTTGGTGATAAAGGTATCAATACTGTATTAAACTTTTCTCAAGTTTTGCTATCCTTGATTTTACCATTTGTAGCCATTCCATTGATTATGTTTACCAGTGATAGAGAAATTATGAAGGTTGATAAGCTGCATGAACTTGAAGTTGAGCAGGGCCAAGAACAAGAGATTGTTTCTCCAGACGAAAGTGAAAATACTAGACTTTTGAACAGAGAAGACAACGTATCAGATGAAGAATCTTCAAATAGCGAAGAAATCTACTTTGAAAATAGTAATTGGCTGAATGTTGTTTCATGGTCTGTGTGTATTTTGATTACATGTTTGAACACGTTTATGATTGTTACTATGTTGTTTTGATAACAAATTTGAATAAATTAGTGTACATTACTATGTTGTTTTGATAACAAATTTGAATAAATTAGTGTACATTACTATGTTGTTTTGATAACAAATTTGAATAGATTTGTGTACATTACTATGTTGTTTTGATAACAAATTTGAATAGATTTGTGTTCATTACTATGTTGTTTTGATAACAAATTTGAATAGATTTGTGTTCATTACCATATCATTTTCAAGTTGATGTATCTGGTTTGTGCAAATTATAGGTTTTATTCAAAATGATTATATAGTGGTTTATGAACAAAAACCCAAACAAAATTCCACAACATGATATTCACCACTCTTTCTTTTTGTTACTGAATAAACTAAACCACCAATTACATATATACCACATCTTGTAAATACCTCGTTTTTATAGATAACTTGAACACTATTATAGTATGGGAATTGTACCAAAGTATTAACAAATTAATTGAATCTTTTGAATAATATTCGGGTAAGTTTTTTCTTATCTCCGAAGAACAATTTTTAAGAAAAAACAACAAATATGGTATTCAACACTCACATATTATTTATTTTTTTTTTTTTGGCATTAATACTATTCATTGATTTCTTTAAAATTGGTTATATATAAAGTAAAACCAAGAGAAAACATAGATAATCATAAAAATACCTTTTTAAGAAGATTATTTATATTACAAATTTTTAGCTAAAAAAAAAAAAATGACAGATTCCATAGCTGATATAATTAGCACTGTTCAGGAAATAGTCAAAAATACAACAATATTCAACGAAATAATATACAAAGATGATGCACAAACATATGAAAATTTGACTGTAAATGCTACTATAGACCAATATGTCGAGAATTTGAAAAAATTGCAAGGAAATGAAAAAGTTTTTAAACAATATACCATTTCTCAAAAACTTGAAAACAACGAATACAAAAGCATCAAAGAGTTTTATCTAGATTTTGTCATTGTATGTTTCATATTGATCAATACTTTAAATAAATTTTCAGACGCTTATTATCGTATAGATAAGTATTTCCAAGTGATTAGTGAGCTTTTATTGAGATACTTGGGAACAGGATTGAACAACCAAATAGATGAAGAACAGGACATAAAAGACATTACAGTGCCTAAGTCGTTAAAAAAAGGTTTGGAAACACAATTTGATAGCATCATTCAATTTTATCAAGCACCTGTAAAGAAGCAAGCCCAAGTAAACATTGATATACAAAGTAATGCTATCAATAAATCCACAAATACCACATATTTAAATAGACTTTACAACAAAGAATCTTTGTTCACATCCTTGATGCATAAATCCATATTAGATAAGAGCGAAGACGGACCTATTGATGAAAATATCAATTATGTTGAGAATTTGCCAGTTGATGTTAGTGCCACTATTGACGCACCAAAGTTGGGTGCAGTTATGCCTTTCACTAACAGAAATATTCCTGATCCAACATTGCCAAATACAAGAATCTTGGATAAGTTAATGAATCCTTTATGGTATAAGTTACCTGTTGAAACATGGATACATAGTCTGGTGACAGATGAGGATGATGAGATGGAGCATGTCATTAGTATTGTAACAAAAAACTCTTCCCTAGTCAACTGTTCTCAAAGTAATGATTTTTTAAATAAAAAGTTACAATTTTTAAAACAGCACAACTTAAACAAAGTCAAAGAAAATGATGATACTGACGAGATAGAATCAATCACAAAAAACATACTAGAAAAGAAGCATACAGAAATTGCTGATAAAAACGAAAAGATCAATTTGAAAAACTTATACAATTGGTCCCAAGAACATTATTACAACGATGAAGAACTTCAAGTGTTGACCACTTCCAAGAGCATGAAAGAAGTACAAGACTTGATTAACAAGTACTTGGCACAATTGTCTAAATTGCAACAACACAGATTGAAAATATCAAAGTCCATTAAAGCCAAGCCAGTTGAAATAGAGCTATATGCGAAGATAAAAAGACTTCTGAAGTTTGTATTGTTGAATGGAGATAAAGAAAAAGTGAAAAATGTTAAATTGGAATTCACGAAAAATGTCCCTGTATTACAAGCCAACTACACAGGTACTCTTCCTGTTAAAAAAATCAGTTTGACTAACAGTAGTAATACTGGTACCAGTACATATAAATCTAAATATAAAAAGAGAAGATAATCTATTGGTATCAATCTCTAACCTCTTATAATTCTTGTTTTTAAAATAATTAAAAAAGGAAAAAATTTGTTCACTATAAAGTCCATATATATTTCAATTTTTCAACTTTGTTGTTTTTTTTTTTCAATGCTCATATGGCGTATTACATATAAAATATGAATATATGAACTCTCCGAAGAAGGCTTACAAATCGTTAATATGACTGGTTTGAAAATTAAAGATAGATTGAGTACAAGTGCATTTATACAGAAGTACTTAAAACTCGCACAAGTCCCACTATATGTGAAACCAAAGCTTGTAACGTTTGATGCTTACAACACATTATACGCGACCAAAAAGCCAGTTTTAGACTTATACGTTGACCAATATAACAAAGTGATTTGTTCAAACTCACAAGATCAAATATCATTGAGTACTTTATCAACAATGAATGAACATTTTGTACAAATATTCAAAACACACATGACAACACACCCGAACTACGGAAAATACACGAATATTACACCTACAAACTGGTGGGTGCTACTAATACAAAGCATTTTCAAAGATGTGGACAGAGAACTGACTGATTCACAAGCCAAAGTCATTCTCAAACAATTTGAAGGCGAAGTGTATGATACTTTTCCTGACATAAGGTTGCTGCTAAAAACCATACATGGAAAGAGCAAAATTGGGATATGCTCAAACACAGATCCTATGTTTTATAACATTATCAATCACATGAAGTTGAAATACAAAGAGGATTTTGTTCTGCCTGATAAGGACTACGAATTTTTGAGTTTTTATTTAGATAAGAAAAAAGACTCTACAGGCGAGTTTTTCAATGATGTTTATAAGAAAATTGCCAATGAGATGGATAAAAAAGAGATATGGCATATAGGAGATGAATTAAAAAATGATTTGATTGGTAGTTCAAGTGCTGGATGGATAGGTATATGTATAGACAGAGGAAATGTTTATGGTTATTTCAATACAGAGTCCAATCATAACAACGTCAGTAATGAAGTAATTACTCTGGAAAAGATCAACAAAAGTGCGGATTTGGTGTATAAAGAAGGCAAACAGTGTGATGATGTCGTTTTATTAGAAAACGGTAGTCTGGTAGTGAGAAATCTCTACACTATTAAGGAAATATACAGCTCGTTGATTTGATTAATACCAATTCTGTATAAGGCGAAGAAAATGATACGTGAAAAACGGCTGTATACGCTGTTTTTTTTTTGGTGCTGTATGAAAACACTTTACACAGTGTTTTTTCGTTTTTTTGCTCTTTAAGAACCTTATTTCAACTAAGAATTCGATAGTCAAAACCAAACAAACAACAACTAAACTAATCTGATTCATGTCTGAAAAGAAAGAAATCAAAGAATCAAAAGAAGGATTGATTGATAGTATCTTTCAACCCGGTACAAATAGGGGCTTGCTTATATGCACTCATCTATCATTTGTAGCTCTGATTGCAGTGCTGTCGAGCTTGGTATACGTAAGTAACTATAACATTCATTACATAAACTTGTTAATTATATCTATATTGCTTTACGTCACCGTTAATTGGTTTATTATAGAGCTTGGCAAGACCAAATTGTTGACAAACGAGGAGCTAGAGGTTGAATTAAACAAGCCTAAAAAGGACTAGTTTTTTTTTTTTTTTGGTCAGCATTGAATATTATATCATAGGAAATTATGGCATAAAAGCCGATAACACAATAAATTGTACCATAAATATCAACAACTGAATGGGTTATGGCGTAGGTTTTATTATAAGAAGGACGATAAGTCCGACTCCTTTAATGGCACATGATCAAAGCTCAACGATAGATCTTTAGTTATTTTGAAAAATGAAAAAAAATTAAGCGACAAAAATTGAACCAAAAATTGAACCAAAAATTGAATCAAAAATTGAA
>ERZ794949.307-NODE-307-length-16728-cov-169.621904_pt1 | contig 16728 bp, 6 predicted proteins | sample MGYA00511363_ERZ794949 | MGnify/ENA primary metagenome ERZ794949 (study PRJEB30137, sample SAMN04331402) | food metagenome | isolation source: T1 must sample point D1 replicate B | place: Australia: South Australia ...
AGTTTTAAACAACAGCTTTGACATAAATGCAATTTTACACAAGGAAATAGACACATCTGCAGATTTGAATTCTATAGAGCATAAGCTGACCGAAAAAATCATAAGCAACTACAAAAGCCAATCTGTCAATAAGGATAATAAATACAACGATTTATATTTTGAAATATTAGCTGTTTACAATAGTTTGTCGAATTACAGATTTAACAAAAATTTCCTTCCTGACATAGTACAAGATATTTTAAAATTGAAAATTAAGTATAACTCAGAAAATATCAAACAATACATACAGATTAATGATTTGAATTTATTATATTCAAAGGTTGCCAGCAATATGACTGAGGAAAATGCTGTTAAGGTACAACTAAAATTGGATATAGAAATGGAAAATTATAAAGAAAAAGAAATGAAAAAGAAATTGGAAAGTTTCGATTCGAAATCCAAAGCCATGGATGAAATCAATGTTGAAGAGAGGTTTAAAAGCTTACTTGATAGCTTGGATAAAATTCTTCAGATTGAGTAGTAATAAATCCAGTTATATATCACCTTTTAATTGAAATAAGTTAGTACTTCTTTGAATAGTTGAGTCAAGACTTTGATTACACTAAGTCACGTGAAGCTGCTTAAGTTGTTCTAACTAAATTGGTAATACGCGTAAAAGGTTTTATTCATACTTTCTTTTTAAAAGATCAGAAGCAATACAAGTGATTGTAGCTACAATATTATAGAAAAACCCCAATACAGAACATCAGCTAGGTGAAAATGGGTGATGAAGAAGTTAGGAAATCCAATAGCTCAAAGCAAAAATATAAGTTCAACCAAATAAAACCAATAAAACTGCAATCAAAAAGAAAATTGCAAAAAACGGAAAAGGCCATCGAACAAATCAATGATGATATTAAGCTTGATGTAAATGAGATATACAAACATGAACAAGTAAATCATTCTGACAGCAGTCTTGTAAAAAAAACATCGCCAAATGAAAGCTCTGTTCTTTTATATGGACAAAATAATAAACCTTCAAAGATCAGTCTGAAAAGAAATCCTAAAATTCAGCAAACTAGCAGTATCAACAGCCCATCAGGGCTCAAACAAGTCCAAAATAATAGCAATCTAAGCAACATTTCTTCATTTAATGGATCTCCTTTGAGGATTTTGCCCAATCAAAATACCTTTATGCACAATGACTTTTTGGAAATCGATAGCATAGGTAAAAAAGAAACTATAGAGGAGAGTCCATCACAATTGGGACAAAGACAATTAAAAGTCAGTAGGTCTTTATCCTCTATGAATAGAATTTCTCAGGAAAAAGTTATTGAAGAAGAAAAAACAAGTGAAAATACGTCTCATTTGATCAATGCAATGTTTGAAAACATACCTCAATCTAATAAACAAGCATTAAAAATAGAAGAAGAACATAGTATCGATTTAGAAAGTACTAAAAATGCAAAAAAACTTCAACAACTGGCGTTTATCAAACAAATGAAGGAAGATTTTGGATCTGATTTTTTAGATTCTTCAAATAACTCAACTGAATTAACAGAAATAAAAGTTTCTGAACCAGTAGAGGAAGAACCAAACGATGAAGACGAATCAGACTCTTCTGATGACGATGAGTTGTTTGATATGATGCAACAAACTCTTGCCAAAAGAGAAAATAAAATTCTTCCAGCAAGCCATAATAATAGATCATTAAATATTAAGGAAGATGAAGAGTCTATTGACAACTATACCATTGATAAGGAAGTTATAAAAGAAAAGCTTAAGTATACAGACTTTCAAAAAGATACAAATGGGATTAACCCACATATGTTTTTAAGACTTCTCATCTTAAAAGTAATAAAAGATACAGATGATATAGGCACAATTATTCTTAAATGCTGTAATTCTAAAGAAGAAATATACACAGTTATACTTAATGACATATGGATTCAAGAGTCTGAAGATATGGAAACCTACAATGAACATGAAATTATTCATATAACTTCTCTTTTACAAAACCACAACAACAATGAACCAACTGAAGATATGAAAACCTTATTATTCAACAAGACGATTTATTTAAAAAAAAATGACTCTTTATTTATTATTACTTCTCCAGATATATTGATCTCAGGAACGACCTTGGCCGATGCGGTTACTTGCCAAAGACAAACAGTTATCAAAAGAAATTTTGGATTATTGAGTCAACCTAGCATTGTATTAAACAGAGGTATAATAATTCACGAACTATTTCAAAAGGTTGTAAGAAAATTGATCACTGTTGAATCATTTACGATAAAAGAAGAAAATATGGAAGAAATGAATCCTAACCTAATGTACCAAAATATTATGTCTTTATTTCATCAAGGATACTTAATTGATCTTTTGAAAAAAATTGTTGCCAAACATAAATATGATATAGTTATATCAGATGAAGTAGAATTAGATGAATTTATAGAATCTCTTCAAACACAATTTTTACCAATTATCGAAACTTTTATTTTTGAGTTTTTATGTCAAGATACTGATGCCAAAATTGTCAATATTCAAAACCATTCTTCAATGAAATTGAAAATGAAAGATGTCCTTAAAATTGAAGAGCCAATTGATTCTTCCATTTTTGGTATTAAAGGTATTATTGATATGACTATCAAAACAAATCTAGGATACATGCCATTAGAAATTAAGACAGGTAAATTTCCCAGCTTAAAACATGCAACCCAAACTTTAATATATGCTTTGTTATTGTGGGAGAAGTACAATGTTAATATTGATTTTTTTTGGATTATTTATTTAGGTGACATGGATAACTCTGGTAAAGATCTTGGTGGTTACTCAAAGATCAAAAATATTTTAAATAAAGTTGACTTTGAAGAATTCAAAAGAATGATTAACTTTAGAAATAATCTTATAAAATTCTTTGACAACGAATATCTTCTTGAAGCTAAAGATTATGAAAAAGATGTAGAAGATGTTTTAAAACTTCCTGGAATGTTAACTTCAGGAAAAAGCACATGTGAAAGACAGTGCTGCTGCCAAGATGTTTGCACTGTTGTAAACAGATTGGAGAGATTGGGAAAGCCGGAATTTGCTGATGCTAATCAGCAGTCTGGTGATGGTGAAGAAAAATTATCTATAGACTCGAATGTATTGCTTTCAGGTGAATATGTGAATAGTTTACTGAGCACTATTTCCAAAAAGGACCTGCAATTTTTTTTAAAGTACTTTAAAGCTTTACAAGTTGAAGACAAAGAAAATGAACTTGATGTTAATGGATATTTTTTACAGTCAAGTATATCTAAGAGTAATGCTATAGGTATGATGAGTTTGATTACTATAAAAAACTTTACCAAACTCAACAAAGTTGGAACTCAAATTATTGATATTATTAAGCAAACTAATAAAGTTGATATCAATGACAATGAAAATGAAGAAGAACTTGAAAACGACGATAAATTTGAGATGACTTTCAAATTCAATACCGAAAAAATAAAAGAGTCTAATGGACTAAACGTTTTTGATAGCTGTATTTTAAGTGATGAAATTGGTCATTTCAGATTAGATTATGTGACAATCAGTGATATAAATTACTCTACTGGTGTTATAAAAATTTTGGGAACCCAAGACATTACCAAAAAATTAGATAATACAGTAGTTGATACCGAAAATACCAAGGTTTTGTATAGATTGGACTTGGCGAAATATGATATGCCTAACAAAATAGCAAAGTATAATCTAGTTTCATTGTTTGAAAAACAAAATCAACAATTGAAAAATTTGATAGTAAATCCAGAATACAATTTAAATGATGATGACATTAGGGTATTTAACAGCTTTGACACATCTATGGTTAATTGGAATTACTTAAATCCTGATCAATCTTTGGCATTAAAGAAGGCTCTATCTTGTGATAAATACTCTTTAATACGTGGGATGCCCGGAACTGGTAAAACCCAAGTAATTACTGAACTAATTCATGCACTGGTATCTAACAACAAAAAAATATTAATAACGAGTTTTACACACTCGGCTGTGGATAATATGATATTGAAGTTATTTGAAAATGACAAGATAGACTTGACCATGTTTAAGATTTTGAGAATAGGTAGTAATTTGGCTTCAATAAACCCAAAAAATCATAAATTCACAGTACCTTACAAAGTACAAGAAGGAACTATACAAAATCACAATGATTTAAAAACAATTATTGATGAATGTAATATAGTGGCCACTACGTGTTTGTCTGCTAATAATTACTTGATACATGATAAATTGGCAAATGGAAAATTTGACTATTGTATATTAGATGAAGCCACACAAGTTAATTTACCTGTGAGTTTAAAACCACTAGAATGGTGTAAAAAGTTTGTATTGGTTGGAGATGACAAACAATTATCTCCACTGGTGAAAAGCAAAAAAGCTTTTTCATTAAAGGAATCGCTATTTACCAAGCTGAGCAAGCTTGATCCAAAGAATGTCACTAATCTAACAATACAGTATAGAATGAATCAAGACATCATGGAGTTAAGTAATTTCTTGGTTTATGACAATTTGTTGAAATGTGGAGATTTCAACAAAAATAGGTTGTTGCCAAGATATGAACTTAATGGGTTTGACAAGGCCAGTTTGGAACACAAAGTCTTAGATAATGAACAAAGTGTTTTATTTATTGATTATTCCAAAATGGAAAATTTCAAAAACAGATACGAAGATGTAATAATTAAAAATTCATTGGTGAATTTAGGAGAAATAGATATTATTAAAAAAGTTATTGAGATATACGAGAATAGAATACCCAAAGATGGATATGACGACTTTGATTTAGTTAAAGATACTGGTATTCTGTCAATTTATAGAGGTCAATTGAATGAAGCAGTTTATGAACTGAATGTCAAAAGTAAAAACAAATTTGAAATTTTGACAGCTGATCAATTCCAAGGTAGAGATAAAAAGCTTATTGTTATTTCATTTGTCAAGAGTAGATTCAAAACTAATGAAGACAATGATAAACTAGATGAAGACAGCATATTGAATGATTTGGAAAGAATCAATGTTAGTTTAACTAGAAGTAAGTGTAAGTTGATACTGATTGGTAACAGTGACAGCTTGTTGAGGATACCTGTGATGAATAAGTTTATCAACGGCTTTTTGTTGAAAAACAAATCCAAATATGTACACGAAATGTATTAAAAAGTGATAATGTAGGATTCATTCTATATAACCATTCTGTTAACTTTGATTTCGGACTTAAATAGTTCTATGATGATTTTGAGTTTTATTAATCGCTACACGGCCATTTTTTTGTTTACCCCCCTTTCCTTTTCGTTCATGTTTTCAATTAAGACGATTGACCATCAACAAGGTTCATAGACAAACCCACCATCAAAGCCAAGTAAAAACGAGCAAGCATTTGTTTTGAAATGAAGCTTGATATTACTTTTGACAATGACATTAAAGATCTTCATAACGGCATAAATTTTGATTCTTTGGCTGAAAAGAGTTACCATATTGATTTAAAAACCTTAATTGAATCAAAAAAATTGAAAACTAAAATTATTGATACATTGATAGTTCCTTCGACATCAGATCAAGACAAATATCAAATAATACATCTAACTAGCATTGGTAGCTTTATCATACATTATATTAACAAAAACCAAGGCGATTCTTCCACAAAAATATACACTTCAATTGTTGATGTAGATGAGTTGTATGAAGAAAATACAAAGTATTTATACTATAATGAAGTGTTGAACTGTTTATTGGTTAAGCTAAAAAATAGCATAACCTTATTCAGCTTGATAAACTTTAAAAAGATCAATAAAATTATTGAAAGGAATGTTGATATTGATATGAAAATGAATATTTCACAAAACGAAACATATGTTGTACTTACTTACCAAATTGCAGATAGCATCAAGTTCTTTATATGGGACAGCAAAACAACTCGATACTTGAAACTAAAAATTTTGAATGTTTCAGATATAAAGAAAACAAAAAATGAAATGAAACTTATAGGAATAGAATTTGTTGACGATATAGACACTGATGTGTTATTACTTTTTGACAACAACATAATTCTATACAATTTTGATTCTTCTGTAGTTAAAAACAAGAATTTTCCTCTTCAACTCATACAAAATGCTGCAAATAGCAGGCATAGTGAAATAATCAAACTGATAGATCAAACTTCATCGCTTATTGATCAAGATACCCATAGTATTAGAAGTAAAAAAAAGAAGACTGTTTTTGTAAAGTTTATAGGTATATTAAAGGATATTGAAAGTGGAATCTTAAGGGTTATTGACAATAGAGGTAATGTATACATTCACAATCATCAAAACAGGAACGTTTTAATGTTTGAAGACAAAATTTTATTAGAAAAAGAAAATGATCTTATCGACTGTATTGAAAAAGACTTTAGAAACAATAAAACTTTATTTGTTTATACTAATGATAAGCAAAATGTTGATATTTGCTTTAATAATTATTCTATACTTTATCTGAATACAGCAGTAGTTGATTATAATGAACATAGATTCCTCAAAATTGTTAATGACTTTATAATTCTGCTAGACTATAAAGAAAAGTGTATTTCTGCTGTAGAAATAGATTACGAAATTGTATTTAGGAACAGCAACTTTGAAAGTAAACCAATGAATTTAATAAACTTGATAAACAAAATTTATGAAGGCGATACAAAGGAAAACATTACTGGGTATCTTGATTTGATAAGATCTGCATATAGTAGACTTTTGATACTACAAAAAAATTTGGCCAAAGCTAATGATCTAGTGCTACAATTTTTTAACAGCAAAGCAATTAAATACTTGTTGCCTTTGGATGTTGTGCTCCAAATTAACTCAAATGAAAATCATTATGAAAAGGGTTTTATTAATTACCTTCTTGAAATTAAAAGATACTTATTGAATATTGAAAAAGGGGATGCTAAGAAGTACAACTTTTTCTTTGATGATAAAGTCATTGTTGATAATTATGACTTTTTCATTTACAATAAATTGGATGGCGACGATGATTTGAATGATATGTTTGAAATTATAGATACAAAGTTGTTGGACTACTATATAGACAAAGACATCGATTTGGTGAATATATTTGTCAATAATGAGAACAACAAATGCCTTTTAAAGAAAGATTATATTTTGACAAAACTATTGAATCTATTGAAGAGCAACAAAACAGATAATTTTGTATCCATTCTTAAAATAATTATAACTTATTGCATAAGAAATGAGAGATACAGACAAGGTTTTGATATTATTCTGAATTTGAATCAATTTATAGTTCACATAGATATTCCTAAAGATTACTTGTTCAAAGTTGCTGTTTCTTACTTGATTGAGATGTTTGGCTATTTATTAAGCCATAGCAATGTAGAAGTTACAGAAGCTATAATTGAGAATTTTTTTGACATGGTTGACGAAGCCGTTTCTTTAAACGCAGAAATAGTAAACAATTCATTATATCTCAAGTCTATATTTCTTCAGCCAAATAAAGACATAAACTTTGACAACTTGGATAAAAATGTGTTTGCTTACTTTTGCATACAAATACATTCTTTAAAACCCAAAACATTTTACAGAGACTTTTTAGAGTTTTATGTTCTTTTTGAAGACACTGAAAATAGTAAAGAATCTAAGTTGTCAAACAATAATAACGTAATATTAAGTGCTTTGATAAGTTATTACATAGAAACAGATGATTTCTTTACCTTTCCAAGCATACTGAATAAACTTTATGATTTATTGAAAAATAATATCAAAAGATGGATGCCATTTGAGGTTATGAGTCTTCTTAATGATAAGGAATCTTCTTTTAGCAATAATTGGGAAACTGAGAAATGGTTTAAAAAATACATGCAAATTAAATGTTTAGTTTGGAACGAAATGGAAGAAGACAAAAAGATTTTACAGTACTATTATAAGGATAAAGATAATGGCTTAGCCATGTGTTTAAAATATATTAACAGCTTGTTTGAAGACAAAACACGGTTTTTACAAGCTATACATTGCTTGGGAAGTTTTATGTCTGATGATTATCAAGGATGGATTGTTTATATTGATGAATTTGCTGAATTTATAGACATCAAAACCATACCCGAATTTATAAAACTATCAGATTTGAATACATTAATGTTGAAATCTATCCTGCATAAATGTGATCAAAACTCAACTTTAAACAATCTTGTTAACGCTAACACTAAAGTTGCAAATACTCAAACACGGTACTTGAACAGTAAAAGGCTTAATGAATTTAATGAAATAAGTTAAAAAGCATATATATTTTCAATCAAGATAACAAAAACTTGACTACACAGTCGTTGTAATAAAACAAATCAGACAAATTGTTTTCTTTAGATGAAATCAACTTATTCAATTCGGTGATAGTTTCATCAAACATGTCTAAATTCTTGTTGATAACATCGTAATGATACTTGAAAATAACATTGACAATACCATTCCAGATTTCAAAATCTTTGTTTCCTTCAATACCTGCAGTTATTTTAATCAACAATTCTAAGATATGCTTAGGGTTTGACATTAATTGGATATCAAGGTTCATTTGAGAAATAGATATACTTTTCAAATGGTTTAAAAAGGCTTCTTCATTATTTTTGGCTAGTAGCAGTTGCTCAAACTTAGTATTATATTCTTTTAATTTAGGGGCTCCATTAATATCAATTTCTTCTTCTTCGTTATCAACTATATCTTTATTGGCGACAACACCTTCTCTTTCTTTAACATCTGCATCCAGATCCCTTTTCAGTTGAATAAAGAATGATTCTTTCTTTTGTTCGTTTGGTTTCAAAACAGCTTCTTTAGGTTTGGATCTTTTTCTAAGAGTTTCAATGTTAAGTAGCTTCTGCATGTTTTGTAAACCCAAGTTACCTTTAGAGCTTAAAGTAACCAGTTGTGGATCTATTTGTTTTTTGGTTTCATAGAATCTATTGATAATGAAATCAGAATCTAAATCCTCTCTTTGTTTCAAGATAGTTTGGTTATATTTGTTGTTGTCTTGATTACCATTAGGTAAATTGATTCTGACAAATTCTTCATACTTCAAATCTCTTAAAGAAATGAAACTATTAGCATCATTGGATATGTTGAAAATTGACTTATTTAACCATAAACAAATACCGTTTAAGTTCAAGTGAGTTGTTATCAAAAATTGATCATTTTCACTTATATCAAAACTAGTTATTAATTCACTGTTATCAACAATAAACCCATCAATACAGAAACCTGTAGAAATATCCCAAATCCTTAAAGTAGAATCTAAAGAAGTTGTAATCAAGTATTTACCATTGTTATAGAATTTCAAGTTGTTGACCTTATTGAAATGTCCTTCCAATGATCTAATGACCTTCATGGAATTTGTGTCTATAATCAATACTCTGAAATCATCATCAGTCACAACAGCAATTAAGTCGTTAATATGGCAATATTCAAACTTTAAAATATTTATATCATCATCTAGTTTCAATGATTGATTAATTTTGTTTCCGTAGTAATCCCATTTACCTATAACACCATCCAATGAACAAGTGTACAAGAATTCATTCATGTTATCAATTTCAGCGCCAACAATTTGCATCTTGTGTAATCCTTTAAATCTCTTTTTGAATGACATAGATTGTAAATTGTATACTTCTAGAGTACCGTTAATCATACCAATGATTCCAAAATTTCCACAAGCAGAAATGGAGCTCACGCTGACATTAGATTTGTCATTTTTCAAGAAATTTTGAAGAGTATGTTTCTCTGTATTATAAATCTTAACAACTTCAGAATTTTCAAAGGTTATTAACAAATTGTTTTCCCATTTTGATTGATAATTAATTGACATGTTTTTAGGCACACCACCTAAATATGATGTGTTTTGTCCATTTAAAACACCTGGAATTCTTACTTTGTTGTTTTTATTGGTAAATCTTGTTGACTGAGTTAACTTTCTAGTAGAGAATTCCCATAAAGAATCTTCAGATGCAGAAACAATAAAGTGACCTTCTGGATCCTTAAATTTGACTAAAGTTGGTGCTTCTTTGTGACCTTGTAAAGACTTGTACAATCTTGCGTGAACAGTTAATGTTGTGTCGTTTTCATGTGATTGATTAGTTACAACATTATTATCTTCAAATATAAACATTTTGATGGCATTATCATTACCTTGAGTAATAAATCCGTTTTTTGTTGATAGATATCTGAAACTAATAATATTATCATGTTGTGCTATTAGTTCTTGCTGGATCTTTTTCATAACCAAATCGTATATTATGATAGATCCCTTGTCAGTTGTGATTAACAATAGGTTATTGTAATCAGCTGGAATGCACATGTTGGTAATGTTTCCATCTAAGTTCAAATTCATCTTTTTGGTAACAGTGTCTTTCTTAACGTTTATAAATTCTATAGTATTGGTTGCTTTATGACAAATAACCATGTGATCCAGAATAGGAATGTTGTTGAAGACCCTTATTCCATTTGCTAAGATGTTTGTGTGTATAAGCTTACAAGTTCTTAAATTTACAATATGGTATCCATTTTCAAAAATAACTAAAATCTTATTTAAATAAGTAGGAATGTGTTGGAAACCCAAGAACTTGTTATTGTAATCGTAATCTGTTAAGAAAAAGTTACCGTGATCTTCCAAAATTATCTTAAAATCATCAACAACTGTTTCATTATCTGGAACATTGCTTTCTGTTGCTGTAGTAAATTCTTGTTTGAATTTTTTGCAAACTAAGACATGGTTTTTATCGGTAACAAAAACAACGAAATCATTCAAAATATCAAATTTGATAATCTTTTGATTAACTTCATGATCTTGTTTATAACTTCCTATGATTTTGTTTCTAAAACAAACAATAAATGAACCGTCTGCAAGTAAAACATAAACATAACCACTCATATCAGTTTTCAATTGTACAATTTTGTTCTTAAAAATTTGAGACTTGAATAAAATGTTGAAATTTTTCAAAGAATAAATAATATATTGAGATCCAATAGAAACAGTAACATAATCCATAGACAAATTAATATCAAATAAATCCTTGTTAGATGTAGGAGATGAGAATTGAGAAAGAATTTGATATGGTTTGAACAACTTAGAAGAATTGATTATCTTCTTATTGTCAGAAGAATCTAACTTGATTTTTTTCAAGTCATTAGCAATATCAGCCATTTTTGATTATATGATGTTTGGTAGATGTATATTGTATTCTTTGGTATATGTTAAGTTATATTATCGAAACCTTCATTTACAGCTTATAATCGCTTCTGTATGCTTTTTAAAAAAAAAAAAAAATTGAAAATTTGAAAAATTGGCAATATGGTGTGTCCCAATACGGAAATGCATGAACGCGGACAAAAGAAAAAAGAAATGTTTGAAAAAAGTGTCACATGACCGCAATTAAAAAACTAAAACTGTATCGTATGTTTAATAAACAGGAGGGTATCCAATAAATGATACATATCACGTTTTAATTCAAAGTGTATATGTAGATATATAGTTCTCTATGAGGTATATTGGTCGGCACGATTAATTGGAACCGTAGCTACAGGTCAAAGAATACTTCAAGTTATAGTCAGTGTCGTAAACACCCCAATGTCTTTCAACATCAGAACTGGAACCATCATCAGCAGTTGCTAAAGGTTTGGTTGGTTCATCTTGCAATTCAAATATGTTGACATCAATTCCGTAAGCTAACAAAGTACAGATACCTTCTTGGAACAAATCAGAAGCGTTGTCGACAGTTAATGGAGCTTGACCAGAAGTCAATTCATTACCTCCAGTTGGGGCACCAGTTTCACCAACAGAGATGTAGAAGTCATCAGTACCTTTAGCTTCTTGAATAGCCTTAACAGCTTGCATAACATCATCAACCAAAGAGTGAGATTGGTTGTTAGCGGTTTGGTATTGCCAGAATGGGAAGGCATTAACCATAATGTAGTCAGCAGCTTGAATGGCTGGAGCATTGGTACCGTTAACCCAGATATTCCAAGAATCAACAGTACCAACAGAAACACCGCTGTATGAGTTACCGTCTTTGTCAGTGATATCAGATAGTAAAGACTTGATTTCACTGATTTTGGAAGCCAAAGCTTGTGGGGTTAAATCACCTCTGTATAAAGCTTCTGAACCAACAGAAATACCAGCAATAGAGTCCTTAGAAATGGAAGGCAAGTAGGTAGTCAAAGCATCCTTTTCAGCATCAAAATGTGCTTCATCAACTTCCCAAACACCCATCCAAACCTTCATGTTGGTGTTAGAGTTCAAAGCTGGAACAATGTTTTCTAACATATTACAATCACTGACGGCATATGTTTTGATATAGTTGGTGAAAGCGCTGGCTTTTTCCAAGGCTTCACTCCAACTGTCAGAGTCTCTACAGTTACCGTCAACTCCACTAGAAGCGACATTGATACCTAATGTACCAATTGCGGAAGTACTTTGAGTAAGTAAAGAAATAGTTAAAAGAAATATAGATGTGATAGTAGTGTATTGCATGTTTGTGGTAATAACAGAATATCAGCCAAATAAAAGATCAAATATTGTATGTACAAAAAAAAGCCTTTGGTTTCTTGCCCTTATCTAAAGAGATAGCTATGAAAGATGAACAATATGCTCCTCTTTAATTTTTTATAGTCGAATCAAAAAGAGAAAAACACAGGAGGGCCTATGATCTCTCCATAAATGGGTAACGCGGTTATTTATAGCTCCTTTGTTGTTATTTTTTTTTTTGGTTCTATTTTAGCCCTGCCTAAAAAAAAGGCTATATATGGAAGAAAAAATTTTCACTGCGAACAGAGCAAAAAAAACGTGACCTGAGTCTAGATCAAATGCCCTTATGTTTATTAAAAAAACGTGACCAAAATCTAGATCTGAAGCCCTTATATTTACAAAAAAACGTGACCAGGATCTAGATCTGAAGCCCTTATGTTTATAAAGAAAATGGCAGTTATATATAGACACATATTATACATCAAATTTGGTTAGAGTAATCATTATGGCATCTTCAACGTTAATCACGTGGGATGATAGAGGGATTTCGTTATCAAAGATTTCTAGAACATTCCCTATTTGCTGCTGCAAGCTGATATCTTTGACTTTAAATAGATTATCCAAACTGTAGATGGAGTTGAATACTACTAGAATTTGAGAGGGGGTTTCCACGTCTTTTACTTTAATCCCCTTTCTCAATGGGTCTTCTCCAGTGGTGACTTTTTCAAAGTTGTTTCTTAATATTCTATCACTGAAAGATTTAGAATGAATATCCCCGCAATTTATGAATATACTTTGGTCATATCCCTCTTTTTTGGTACATCCTAAATACAAGTTTTCTATGCTATCAACAATTCTTATGGTATATCCGATGTTATCTTTATGGATATTTAAATTATTCACACCATAAGCTTCTTCAGGTGTGACGATTTCCCTGGTTTTTTTATTGACTGTTACTCTAACATTAGTAGGAATCAATTGGTTGGATAATTCCAATAGCTCAGATTCACCTATTTGTATGTATTTGGTTTGTTCATATTTCTTACCAGATTTGTTTTGGTTTGGGTGCTTCATGGTCACAGAAATACCTTCTCTGTACATATTTAGCATATCCTTTTTAACTTCAATATCTCCTTGATTTATTAACTTGTTGAATGGCAAGGTACTGATTTTAGGCAACTTCATGCAGTATTTCAACAGATTGGTGTATTCTTTCTTGAAAGTACTCTTTATCAAATATTCAGGTGTTATGAAGTACTGCAAAATTGTGGACATTATAACTGACTTATTAGCTTTCTTTCCTTGACTTTCTTTAAATGGTTTTTCTTCCAAGTTATCATTCAATATAACCAATTCATTTACATTGTATATCAAACATGATTTGGCTACTTGGTAAAGCACATTGGTGATTTGTTCTAAATTGTTACAATTTGAAATTATTGAAGTCCCTATACAGATGGAAAATTTACACTTTTTACTAGGTAATTTAACAGTCTTAACTTTCTTAGCAGTCAACTTAGGAGCTTTAGTTTTATTCTTCATGACTTTCTTGACCTTTTTGGCTTTCTTTTCAGCTTCTGCTTTAGCCTTCAATTTGTTAACTTTGTTAACCTTTTTTTCATTTCTGATCTTTTTCACATTCTCCTTCTTTGCTTTCATTTTGTTATTAACCTTCTTCTTTATTACAGTATTTTCACTGTCATCATTGAATTTAACCTTGGTACCCATTGGTTCATCAGGAATTTTAAAGCTATTAGCAGCTTTGTTAACATGTGATGATAATCCCATATCTGTGTTTTATTTTCAATGTTTGTTTATGGTTTATATTTAACTGTTATCATAACCAATAACAAGTCACAACTCATCATAGAAGAAATAATTGTGAAATTTCTTTTTTAAATTTTTTTTTTTTTTTCAAGAAATCAGTTGATCCTGTTTCCTATTTGGGAAAAAATTAAAATAATGCACACGTGATCAAATACGCTTTTAACCATACATGTCATAAAGTATTTACAAAAGAAATATATCATATTTGATTTATATTATGTTATATATTTATTACCCACTTTTCTACAAAAAAGAAACCTATAAATGAGCAGTACTGTTTTGATGAATCTTACCGTTGAAAGTCCAATCTTGAACAAAGGCTTGAACAGCATGAGTTTGATCCCAAGTGGCCATGTGACCAGCATCGTATATTCTTAAGAAAGTTAATAAACCAGCGTTCTTGTATTGACCAACTTCAGTTTCATCAACATACCAAGGAGCTAAGGCCTTGCTACTGTATTCTTCATGGTCTGGGTATTCAAAGACATTAGTCCATTCTAAGTTACCTAACCAATTACAAATGAAATCTTTGTCACCAGCGTAGATTAATACAGGAACTTCAGAATCAATCAAGAACTTAACGTCCTTAACGAAATCTGGTCTCATCCAATCACCGGTGAATAAGAAGTTTCTGTTAATATCAAAGTTGCAACCTTCAAAGTCCTTATCAATTTGAGATGGATCAATACCAATGGATTCCTTAACCCATCTTTGGTTTAAGAAGGTGGAAACATATTCAGTTTCTTCGTAACATAAAGTACCCTTGCATTCCTTTCTGACATCATAAACGTTCTTACCAGTTTGTTGGTATGGACCTAATTGAGCATTGTTACAGTACAAAGCAGCTGGGACACAAGTCCAAACAGATTCAGTGTTGTAGCAGGCATCAATTAAAGATAAACATCTTGGCAAGGTTTCCAACATGGTATCACACTCTTCAGGGCCCAATACTGGATCAGCACCAGAACCAACACCACAAGCCATGTCATGATAAGCTGGGTATTGATGTAAAGGATCAGTTAAACCATTACCAATCATAACAGAGGTCAAGTTGAAAGATCTGTCATCGTGAGATAAAATTTCCTTGGAAAATTGAGGAATGTAATGACCAGCATAAGATTCACCAGCAATGTGGAAATCATTCTTTTTCAACTCAGGGAATTTAGTAAAGAATAATTCTAAGAAAGCATAGAAATCTCTACCGGCAGCAAAAGTATCACTTACACCTTCGGAGTCTGTGTAAGAGAAACCAGTACCAACAGGTTGGTCCATGACCAAAACATTGGCATGCTTGTTCCAAGCATCTTCATTGTAAACAGGGTTAAAGTTTTCATCAATGAAGGCTGGACCAACACCTAAGAAGTTAGAACCACCAACAGTAGCACAACCTGGACCACCGTTCATGAAAATGACGGTTGGGTCGTTTTCAGGATCAGATCTGGATTGCCAGAAGATAAAGAAGAAGTGCTTGTCTTCATCCAAAATGTCCAAGTAACCAGAGTATTTCTTGGCATTTGGTTCTAAAAGATCTAAAACACTTTGACCTTTAGCAGAAACATCATCAGATTTTTGTTGATGGTCAATTAATCTGATAGCGTAATTTTCACCAACTTTGAATTGGTTTGTAATAACTTCGGTGGCATGAATAGCACCATTCTTTAAGTCTTCAATGGCTTTGTTTAACTTTGAAGATGTCTTGGAAGCATGTTTCTTGTCAGAATCAGAATATAGTAAATCTTCAACGTTCATTGGCAATTTCATGTTACCCATCTTGAAGTCCTTGTTGAAGTATTCTGAGATATCTAATTTATCCATAATATTCTTTAACAAATTCAATCTGTGGTCTTTTTCAGAAGGTAATTCATGGTTGTTGTTTTCAAATGAGTTTTGGAAGAAGTTCCCTTCAGCAGAGATTACGGAAGCTGCAACTGCAGTGGTAGCCAAAGTAGTTAATTTCATTGTTTTGTTTTGTTTGTTTTATGAACTTGTTTATTCTATATATTCAAAGCAATGTGGTTAATACCCGTTTTATTTTGTTATATATAGTTAAGTTACACTGGTGTTTTAAGTAAATATCTTTAAAAGAACACAAAATTTGAAAAGTTTAAATATAACGTTATAAACAAGGGGAAAGGCCAAAAAACACCTTTCAATATGTCGCTGTTAAGCCCCATAACCCCTTTTGCTTCGTAGAGATAACAAGGAAAAAATATGAGCCATACAACGGGCAATTTGCTTTGAAAAAAAAGAAAAAAAGGAGATAACGTATATTACGGACGGCATTTGTTATTGCTCAATAGGGTAATAGTAGTGTAAACAACGGATTTAAAGAGAAACGTATATATATTCAACGTTAATAGTAAGCTTTGTTAATTGTTTATTCTTTTTTTTTTTTTTCTT
>ERZ794949.308-NODE-308-length-16674-cov-173.554606_pt1 | contig 16674 bp, 8 predicted proteins | sample MGYA00511363_ERZ794949 | MGnify/ENA primary metagenome ERZ794949 (study PRJEB30137, sample SAMN04331402) | food metagenome | isolation source: T1 must sample point D1 replicate B | place: Australia: South Australia ...
CATATTTGGTGCTGTTTCCCCGAATAGGAAGTTTCTCCATATTTGGTGCTGTTTCCCCGAATAGGAAGTTTCTCCATATTTGTCATATTTGGTGATGTTTTTTTTTTCTTTTTTTTTTTCAAATTGGGCTTAAGTCCTTTCGTTGTGTTGAATTCGCCGCAACACTAAATTATACCCCCTGGTTCGTACACAGTATAATTTTTTACGTCGTGATTCAAATCCGAATATTATGTTTTTTTTTAATTTTTTTTTTATGGCCTAATAATATTTTAACAATATTCTGGACACAACATCGTTTGACAATACGACCATAACCATTAATAACACAGCATATCTTGATCACTAATCATTGATTGAAAAGAACAGATATAATCTTTCCAGGTATATCTTCAGAAATCCAATAAAACTTATTCCTTTTTTTGCTCTTTTTTTTTTTTGTTATATTCCACTATGGAGCAAAATTTAAGAGAAGACATGGAACTTGTTCCGAAACAATCACAGAAAGTAAGAACCGACAAGCCTAGACCACATCAATGTAACATTTGTTTGAGAGGTTTTGTTAGAGTTGAGCATTTGAGAAGACATGCTTTAGTTCATACACAAGAAAGACCTTTTGTTTGTGAACATTGTGAAAAAAAATTTGGTAGAAGAGATTTAATGGTAAGACATATTAGAAAACTACATCCAGGAACTCAACCTATAGAAAAGGATATAAGACCAAAGAACAGCAACGTTCTAGACAGCAACTTTGATATTAAGACAGCTAAACAATCACTATCGGAAGTGAACCAAATGTCTATTAACGATAATGACAATGTAATTTATGAAGAAACTAACCAACCAAACTATTCAAAAATATCACTTCCCAGCTCACAAAAAGACAACACTAAAACTGAAGAAACTGAAAAAGTTTCTAGAAAAAGAGTTAGACATGCTTCTTTTTCAGCAACAGATAGCTCCACATATAACTTATCTGCAAATCCCAATTTGAGTAATGTTCCAGCCAACCTTTCTCAAAAAAATGACTTTGTTTCATTTGATTATTTGTCATCAATTAAGTATCCAAGCACCTATGTTGGCAATGGTGATTATTTTGGACAAGTTAATACTGAAAATAACATTTCTCATCAAGATAAAGGGATTTCTGAAGTCAGATTTTCTACTCCACCACCTATTTACGATATTCTAGCACATCCAGAAAAACATGGATTGATGAATATTGAGTTCAATGATAACTTTGATTTTAACAAAAATTTAACTGAAGCAGAAAACATTATAAACAACAAGTCTAATAACGCCATGGTTCATAACAATTTACAATCAGATAACCAAGTTGACTACAATTTAATAAGTACTAATCTGGATAGTATTTTTCCAAGAAAGAAGATAACAATTCATAATCACAATGAAAATCATGACCATATCACACCAGAAGATGATCACCTTGCTAAAAAGCATACTGGTGACAATAAGAGGACCAAGAGTCGTCTTAACTTTATGAATCTTAATTTGAATCTAAAAACTTTAACTCCTCAAGAGACTGCTTCAGCATCATCTTCAGCTGCCATTCAGCAGCAAAGTAAAGATTTAAGATCGGTCTCTGATTTCCAAAAATTCTTAGGTGATCAAGCTGTTAAAAACTCTCCATTTTTTTTGGGTCCGACCAGCAGTCACTTGAGTCCAAATTTGGTGAAAAATACTGATTATTTCAATGTCAAGGATGATTTTTATCCTGAGGGATACTATCCTAGCATGAAACCTAATAAGTTACATGTGGATCATAAAGACGTAAAGCTTGATATAAATCACACAATAATGAATGGCCCAAATCTTGTTTCTGAAAAGAAGAAAGCTTCTTCAGATCAAACCAAAGTTTCATCAACTGATAATAATGAAACCCACCATGATCCGTGGTTAGACAAATTTATTGAATCTAACTTTGAAGACAAAATCATCAATTCTTTGAACATGAATGATTTCAAATTACATTTCAATGATGTTGGATTTGACAAAACTTTTAGTGAAGATAAACCAATCAAACCAAATAACTTATACCAAACAAAATCAATCAAGACCGAGCATAACAACTCTATAAATGTGCCACAAATTGATACAAAAGCATCTATACCTTCTGATATAAAAAACTCTGAATCCATTGATTCATCTCATGTAAAATCCATGAGTCCTTTACAGCTATTGAGCAACATAAAATCAGGAGAGTTGAAAATCACCGATTTAGATCAAGATTCTTTAGCAACTCTATATAAGGTAAGACAAATGGATTTGTGGAAGGATATGTTGAGTGATATTAAAAATAGTGAATCACCATTATCGGCTATACAATCTGCAAATGAAGGAAGTGGTGTTGTAAGTACATCTAGTACAATTTCAGATCTATCTAATAATTTGGTTAAATCTAAAATTAATAAAGCTACCCCAGAAATGTCAACTATTTTGGATAAGTTAAATAGCAAGCATTCACAAAGTATAGATTCCTCCGATTTGGACAGCTCTTACAGAAACTCACAAAGTCCTGAAAGCTTAAAGGAAAAGATACCAACAAAGCAAGACATTTTGGCTGCTAATCACTCATTAATAAAGAATAAAAAACTAGTATGGTTTACAAAGAAGTTAAGGCAATCAATAATGGATCATCATCAGTTGACACAATTCCCAACTTGCAAAGAACTAAATCAATACATCAATTTGTACAAAGATGAATTCCACCCTTACTTTGACTTTATTCATTTACCTAGTATTCATCCTAGCTTGGAAAATCATGCTTTGCTATGTTCCATAGCAGCAATTGGTACTTTGTATTCTTTCCACTTGTATCATGCAACGCAGCTATTTGTTATAACAAGACATTCTATAAGAAAGATCTTGGAAGATTATACAGAAAACAAGCTTCATGAAATTCCATTATGGTCTATTCAAGCAATGGTTAACATTTCCTTTGTGGAAATGTTCCACAATAACAAAGACATTAATTCCAAAGTTGATATACACTTCCACACATTAATCAGAATTATCCAAATAACTGAATTGACAAAGCCATTGGAAAAACTGATGAATCCGCCAATTGATGGAAGAAACATTCAAAACAGTGATGCAGAAAAAAAGAGGATGTTTGATTATTTCATTTATGCACAATCAAGAATCAGAACATGTCACATAGTCCTTTTGGTCTCAAATTTGTTTTCTGCATTGATTGGTATGGATTGTAGATTGCACTCTATTGACTTAAAAGAAGGGGGTGTACCATGTTCACAAGTGGAGCTATTTCACTGCAATGACCATAATGAATGGAGCGATTTGTTGAAGAACAAGTACAAAATAAAAATTGATTCGAAGTTTTCTTTAGTTGAATTGAGTAATGGTGGTGATTCATATGCTCATTGTTTGAGATACTTGTGTAATGCCAAAGATTCTAACGCTTTGTTCGGAATCCAAGGAGGAAGTATGAAGAATAATCCTGATTCTTTGTTTGAAGTTGAAGATTTACACAGTAGCAACTTATCTATGTTCACCTTAATGTCTATGTTGTTATCCATTCATGAAAAAATTTTCATTGAGAGATCAAAGAATTATTCAACTTATCAATGGGAGCTTAAGTCTAAGCCTATAGTTTTAAACTTATTGGATACATGGAAGAGTTTGTTTGTTAAGAATGACGGTGTTTTTTATGACATTGGAACCATTTCAGAAATTAATAAAACACCTAAGTTAAGATTAATCTTACCACTGTATTACTTTGCAAGAATTAGAAAAAGTATTAACATCTCTCCTATTTTGAAGCATATCTGGAACAAAAATATACCGGGTTTGAATAAACTACTTGATGATTTAGTTGATTCATGTTTGTCTGCCAACAAAACTTTTTTTGAAGGAGAAGATTACAACAGAAATTTACTAACTGAAGCAACGTTACATTGTTTAGATACAATTCATTTATGGACAGAAACAACGAATTACAAAATTGATAATAAGAAAAACAAAACTCACACGATCACCACACCTATTTTTTTTATAACTTGTATTTCCAGTTCTATAATAATTTTATCTGTATTCTTACAAGTATTAGAGTTAACAATCAAGTACAAAGGAGAATTGTCTGATTTTGAAGAGAATGTGTGGATACAATCCAGAAGAATATTGCAAACTTTGGAAAATAGATTATTGAATACCTTGAATGTTGATTTACAAAAATTGAAATTGCCTGATGAAATTGTTCCAAACTTGGAACAAATATCTATACAAGACTTGCAGAACTTAAAAAAGCCTGAAAACAAAGATAAATTTAAGAAAAAAGTCATTGAAGATAGATTATCTCTTAAATGTTTGTATTTGGGTTTGAGAATTCTTTTGGATGCTCCTATTTGGCCTGTTTGTTTGTCATTTGGTGAAGTATTGAACGAAAGAGGCCATTATTTACATAGAAAATTATCGGAATAACTCTATATAGAAACGAGATCAATGCTAAATTAATGATATTGATTAACTCTCATTAGAATAACGTCAAAATATTGAATAAGCGCTATTAGGCTTCTTCTTTTTTTCTTTTTTCTTTTTTTTTTTTTGTTCACCTAAAGTTTCAATATTTTCGTTTTTCCTGTTTTAATTGATTTCTTATTATTACCCATTATATGGTTAAACTAATAATGTTTTAACTTTAAAAAAACAAACAAGCCCAAACAAAAACTTTGAATATGAGCGAAGAACAAAAGATACATGTTGCCAAGACACCAGATGGTAAAAAAACAGGTAGGCAAATATACAACGATTTAGGATGTCCTAAGAAGATGCTTTGTCCATTAGTCGATCATTCTGAATTAGCTTTCCGTATCTTGATGAAAAAATACGGATGTGAATTGAGTTACACACCTATGCTTAATGCAAAACTGTTTAGCAAGGATGCCAAATACAGATCACGTCACTTTGGACCATTGGATGGAGTTCACAAAATGGATAGACCTTTAATTGTCCAATTTTGTAGCAATGACGTTGATGAGCTGATCAAGTCATGTGACTATGTCAAAGACCAATGTGACATGATAGATTTGAATTTAGGATGTCCCCAAAACATTGCTAAGAATGGTAATTACGGTTCTTTTTTGATGGAAAATTGGAGCTTAATATCTGAATTGATTACCAAAATGCATGAACATGGATTAAACAATACTTGTAAGATCAGAATTTTTCCAGAAATGGATAAATCTTTGGAATATGCACAAATGTGTGTTGATGCGGGTGCTGAATGGTTGGGTGTTCATGGAAGATTAAGAGAACAAAGAGGTCAAATCACAGGTTTGGCTGATTTGGACTATATCAAGTACATCAATGAAAAAATTAAAGTGAAAAATGATACAGAAGAGAAGCAAGTTGTCATATCGAATGGTAACTTACTGTACCCAGGGGACATAAAGAAAATATTGGAATATACCAAATGTGATGCAGTCATGTCTGGAGAAGGATGCTTATACAACCCAGGACTTTATAACTTTGACGAAGATAAAGACGATGTCAACAGTGCTGAAGGTCTGAATGAAATAAAAGACAGAGTTTTTCCAAGAGTTGATAAAATCATGAAAGAATACTTTGATATTGTATTATCTGTCAGAAAAGACTCTCCAGCCTCAATGAAGTCCTTCAAATCTCATATTTTCAAGCTATTAAGACCGTTTTTTGAAAAGGAAATTGATTTAAGAAATGAATTTGGACCATTGAATAAAATCTTTGAAGAGGATAAATACGACTTCAATGATTTTATAAAGAAAGTTGAAAAGAGAATTGAAGAAAGAATTGTTGATCATGAAGATGTTATATCATTCAACGAAGAAGATAGCAATGATGAAGTCAAGTATTTCAATGTCCCATTTTATAGATGTCAACCTTATTTCAGAGTTATTGACGGCGTTAAGAATAATGCTAGATATGTTACGATGAAGAAAGATTTGGAAGACAAAGAGGGCTTTTTACATAGTTTGAAGAATAAGAAGCAAAAAATCAAGGATGATTATTAGGATAAACGTGAGCTTCTTCGTTTTTTTTGTGTAATTTTTTTTTTTTTCATATATCTATTTTTTTTGCTTTTATGGTGTGAATTCCTTATCTTTGAAATCATCATGGACCATATTACTGGACACTTATATTTAATGGGGATCACATTATGGTATTCTCCGCTTCCTAATAGTAACTTTAACACACAGTTTAATTACTTGGTAAGCGCAATCAATACATTGGTTTTTAATAATGAAATGAACATTGTGTATAATGAGTTCAATGCTTCTGGGCTAAAAGGTAAGGAAAGCAGCTTTAATGATTACGGATTCGATATACTTCCTTGTCATATGACGCTAATGAAGAACATACCTGATGATGAAAAAATATTCAATAAATTAATGAGACTTATCTTGGCAGTATTGCACACAGACAGCAAAGAGATGGTTGATGACAGAAATAAGTATTCCAGAATAAGACTGGATAAAAACAACAACATAAGTTTTAACAGCAACATTTTTTTTAAAAATTGTGTTTTGGAAGTAGATAAAACATCCATATCAGTCTTGTTATCCATGATCAAGATTATCAATGAGCATATACCTGAGATTCCATTAGTTGACATTGAAACACTTCAGCCGCACATATCTCTTTGCTATTCAAATAATAAAATAACTGACAATAAAGAACTACAAAACAGTATTAAAAGGAGATTGAAAATGTACTTGGATTTGCAAAACAATGAATTAGACTGGGGTATTGGAATGGGATCTTTATACAATAACAAAAAGATCGGTAGGTTTTATTTGGTGAGATGTGAAGGGCCTGTAGATACATGGAAGGTTCTTAGAGCCTTGGATATTTAGGCTGATGATCACGTGTTGTCATTGGCGTTTTTTTTTCCAACAGATTGAATAAAAAATTTTTTGCTCTTTTTTTTTTTTCTTTTGGATATTCAACTTAATATATATGCCTTTCTTCATGAACAATACTAATGAATAGCTTTAGAGCAACCATAGAACATCTACATATATAACTAAACAAGAAATGGCTCCAAAATCAGGAAACAATTATACAGCAATCAAACTTATATCCCAAGCACTAACAGGTGCTACAAAGACAATGTATGTTAAGAAGACAGCACCAAGAGTTCATCTTGTCAAATACGATCCAATAGCTGACAGACATTGTTTGTTTATAGAAGATAATAAAAGAAAGATTAAGGGTACAGCTACGCCACCTAAATAAACGAAATCTATGTATTTGATATATTAATTAAAAAACCCCCCAAGTTGTAAATAGGACTACAAGTTATTTAAAAAAAAAAAAGGCAGTCAAATACGAAGTTCATTACATGTAATGAGCTCTAATGAACCACTTTTTTTCATTTCTACAATATTTTTTTTTTTCTTCTTAGTATTGAACAATGTTATTTCATATACTTTTAAGAGACTATACTATGGTATATTCACGATTCTAACGTGTTTTTCCTCTATGTCAAGACTGAGAATTAACATCTCCGATGTTTTTTCATATACCCATTTTCTGCTCCATGAAGTGAACGCTATTTCTTTTTTCCCATTAGAAAATTCATCCTTAGCAGAAATAATTGCGTACCCCAATTATACTTCGCTTATTAGAACGCCATTCTCATCGTCAACAATTTCTTTCAAATAATATATGTTTTTTTTTTTAAAAAAAAATTGAATTTATATACCCTAATTCTTTTTTTTTTTTAAATTTTTGAAAGAAGATGAGATATATTTGATGGTTAATAGAACCAGAACTACATAACCGAATCAAAGCTACAAGTATGTCTGATTTATCCCAATTTTTAGGTGACATAAGAACCGGTAGACAAGGAAATTTATCCATTCAACAAGAAGTTGTTTTAAAACAAGTATGGGTTAATATTTTATTTAAACTAGGACATTCTGACTTGAAACTTCCAGATAACTTGAAAGTAGACTCCAACGACACATCTAATGATGGCAAGGAACATTCCTCATCTGGTTTAGGTAAGTGGGCCGGCTTGGGTAAGAAAAAGGCTTCAAACGAAACCAATAATACCGAATTTAAATTACACGATTCTTTGAAACCATTACCTAAAGAGATTTTGCAAAATGTTTTCTGGTCTTTTTTGAGAGCTGATTACCCAGACAATCTGCTATTGAGATTTGTTAGAGCTAGAAAATGGAACTTAAGTAACTCTATTTCCATGATTTTAGAAACTATCAACTGGAGAAACGAACACCAAAGCAAGCCAGATAGCTTGATCATGCAAGGTGAAAAATTCATGCTGACCAACCCTTCTGATGTAGAATCTGGTTTAGTTGACAAGAACTTGAAGCTTTTAAAGACTGTTATTTGTGGTAGAGATCTGACTGGTAGACCAATAGTCCTTGTTAGACCTAAATTGCATCATGCTAAAGATCAAACTGAAGAAGCCATGGAAAAGTATGCTGTTTTAATTATTGAAACTACTAGATTGTTTTTGAGAGAAAAAAACTCTGTTGATCAAGCTTTGATTATTTTTGACTTGACTGATTTCAAGACCAGTAATATGGACTATGCCCCAGTTAAGTTCTTAATCAAGTGTTTTGAAGCTCACTATCCAGAATGTTTAGGTAAACTGCTAGTTCACAAAGCACCATGGATTTTTACACCTATTTGGAATATTATTAAGAATTGGTTAGATCCTGTAGTAGCTGATAAGATATCTTTTTCCAAAAACTTGAAGGACTTGGAAAAATACATCAATAACGATCAAATCCCTAAATACTTGGGTGGTCAATCCAAGTTTGATGTGGATGCATACCCAGAAAAACAAGTTTTAGAAACTGCTTTACTTTCTGATAATAAGGTGCTAGATGGTTTGAAACAAGAACGTTCTGATTTGATTAGAGACTTTATACAACAAACTCGTAAATGGGTTGAAAATACTGATGATACAAAAAGACAAGCTTTGATTGATGAAAGATTAAGCCTGTCTATAAAATTAGCTGACAACTTCACCAAGATGGATCCTTATGTCAGAAACAAGGGTATGTATGATGTCCTTGGTGACTTGAAAATAGAATAGATGTTTTTTTTTCATTTAGTCATCATCGGAATAGAATAAAAAAAAAAAATTAAAACAAATACAAGGACATGAAGCTTGTAAACATTAGGGTTGTGACATCCTAAATTATAGTGTTATTTGTTGTCATTGGTTGTTGTTGTTGTTGTTTTTTTGTTTTTTAATTTTTATTTGTGTATTTCTATATACAGGATTAAGTGACTTAATTCTCTTTTAAACATTTTTGATTGATTTTATGATTAACCGTTTTATGTATCTACATTTATTAAATAGATCTTTTAAAAAAAAAAAGGTTAAATCTTTTCTTTAGATTCAGGCCAGTATTTAAACATATCTTCATCTGACCAATCATACTTCTTTTGTAATATACTTAAACATTCTTCAGATACATTTGGTGTTACGGGATACATGATATTCAAAAGATCCAGTAAAACATGGCATTTTAAGTCTTCGCTTAAATTAGGAGTTTTTAATAATGCTGTCATCTTCATGTAATTGGAAACGACATTATTTAATGATACTCCCTTTTCGAAATAATTTTCAGTAGTGGTGACTATTCTATTTGCTTGATTCCAAACTTTGATGTCGACTCCACTGTCATTAGTGGAGGTACAGTGCTTAGCATAATCTTCATATGACTTTTTGTTTATTGGTTCGTGTTTTTGGCATATTTGCATTAACTTAACTAACCATCTTTTAATCCCAACTATCTTGGTCTCATCCCATATCAAATCATCAGTCACTGGGGCTTGGAAAATGATGTGTGCCTTAACAGCATCCGGACCATGTCTTTTAATACACTCTAGAGGATCAACACCATTAAATTTACTTTTACTCATTTTTGAGTATGATGTCTCAGGAGTCTTACCTGTTGCTTTAATAGTTACAGTTGTGTTTTTAACATCAAGATCTTCAGGCTTTAGATAACGGCCAGTGTCTGGACATGTGAAAGTTTTACCTTTAACCATACCTTGAGTTAGAAGCTTATCAAAAGGTTCACCATTAATTTCATCATTATACAATCCTATCTTATTAAAAAACTTGGAAATGAACCTGGAGTATAGCAAATGTAGAATAGCATGTTCAATACCACCAACATATACATCAACTCTTTTGGTTTTACTAGCATCAAAAATAGCCTTTGTGTTATGGGCATCTAAAAATCTAAAATAGTACCAGGATGAATCAATAAATGTATCCATAGTGTCTAATTCTCTCTTGGCATTGACATTTCCACATTTTGGACATTGGCATTTACCTTCATGTTCATGTTGTTTTTCAATGGTAACTGGTAATTGATCTTCAGGAACAGGTACAGTTCCACAACTTTCACAATGAACAATAGGTATTGGGGTCCCCCATCTTCTTTGTCTAGAAATTAACCAATCTTGCAACTTGAATATCTTCTTGTCTTCTCCCAATTTTTTTTCTGTTAACATCTTGATTAAAATGTTCTTAGCGTTTTCAATGGTTTCTCCTCTTATATCATTAATGATGTTTTCATTACTAATTACAGCATTTTCACTTGGTTCAAAAGGTAAAGTAGAATCTTTTTTATTATCAGTTTCCTTAAAGGATATTAATGGCTCTTTGTTGGCTGCAGTTAATTTAAATTGATTCTCACCCCAAAACTCATAATCTTTTTGATTGTGTGCAGGGCACCCCATAACAGCACCTGGACCATAATTTGACAGTACATATGGAGCAACAAATACTGGAATTTCAAGAGGTTTATTTTCTATATCAACTACAGGATGAGAGACTTTGACTTTTTCCAACAAAAATCCGTTCTTGGATAGAGCGCTTTTGTATTTATCATTAGTTTGAGCCAAATGGTTTTCAGTTTTCAAAAACACTTTCAAAGCTTCAACATTATCAGTCAACTGATGTAAGTATTCATCTGTTAAGTTATCTTTTTCAAATAATTGATGTTTTAATCCAAGAGCAACGTATTCAACTGAACCTAAAGCCTCAACTTTGGTAGTAAATACATCCAAAAAATTTATGTTGTCAACTGATTCTACTAACGGGAATTTAATCAAAGTACCTGATGAACCACCAATCCAGTTTTTTTGCATTTCCTTTACACGTTTTGGCCAATTATTTAAAGTTGAAAGATCATTTAAAAGTTCATCAGCATATTCAGTGATTTTAAAGAACCATTGATTCAGCTTTCTTTTTTCAACAACAGCTCCTGATCTCCAAGACTTACCATTTGCATCAACTTGTTCATTAGCCAATACAGTTTTATCTACAGGATCCCAATTAATTTCACTGAACTTTCTGTAAGCTAGCTTATTCTTGTATAATTGTAAAAATAACCACTGTGTCCATTTATAATATTCTGGACCACTAGTTTTTAACTCACGATCCCAATCTAACTTAGCATCAAAAGCATTCATTTGTAAAGTCATATTACGAATGTTGCTTTCAGTCCATACTTCAGGACTGATATTTCTTTCCAAAGCGGCATTTTCAGCAGGTAATCCAAACGAATCCCAACCAATAGGATGCACTACTTGGTTTCCTTTTAGTCTGTAATACCTGGATATTACATCTGATACTGTGTATACTCTTAAATGTCCAATATGCAAATTTCCAGATGGATATGGAAATTGCGATAAAATGTACTTGTTTTGATTGTAAGCAGATTTATCAGGACCCATGATCTTAACATTGATTTTATCAACGACCGTTTTTGTTCTCCATTTTGAAGATAAATTCAACAAAGTTTCTTGGTTTGCAAGAACATTCAAATTAATAGCACTTGGCTTGACCATAAGATCTATTAAATTATTATAAGTTTCTTCAAGGTTCTACCAACATGTTTCTTTATATATGACTCTACCAACCCATTTTTTTTTAAAAAAATCTGAAATTTTTTTTTTTAATTGAATTCAATGTCCTAAGAGCTAACTATGGGGGGGAAAGAAGTCTTCGGACATAATTCAAATGTTTCAACTTTTAACGCTTTTATAACTGAACATTAAAGATGATTGTACTCTTTATATAGGCTTTAATGGTGGATTTGATGATCTCAGTTAGGCAAATTGTCATTTGCTATAATTAACATGGTAACAATCAAAAAAAAAAAAAAAAAAAGTAGGAAATATGTGTATACTAGAGACCTTAATAGAATTAATTAAAATGATTTATTAAAGAATCAAGAAGTTTAGATCCTGTAAAAACTTGTATATAAAAGGTTTATCTATATGAATAAAAGTGCAAAGACTTGAAAAAAGAAGTTTTTCATTTACATTAATTCCGAAAATCCATTAACGATTTTGTTTTTGGATAAACCACCTTCTTTAACAGCTTTTTCATAGAAGCCGTAAACAGTTGTGGAAGCCATCAAAATATTGGAACCAGAACCCAATGTTCCTAGTAAGTCACTACCTACAGATAAGGCACCAATAGAAACACCACCCAAAATGGCAGCAGTTGGAATGATTTTCTTCATTGTCTTACCAACAGAAGTTTCTCTTTGACCAGTGATAACCATACCTTGTTGCTTGAATTGCTTAGTGACATCTTTGGCTGAAGTACCAGAGATTTCAGTCCAAGTTACTGAGAAAACAGCACAAATACCTAAAACAAAGGCAATGTAAATAAAAGTCTTTATAGGATTGGTTAAAGCATCAGTAGAGTTCAAAGGAGGTTGCAAATAATAGGCTAAACCACCAATAGCTACTTTTTGGTTGCTTTGTAGCAATTTACCATTAACAGTTGGAACACCCCAAATACCCAACAATCTGATGATGAAGTTGGATGGGAATTTAGAGTATAGTAATTGAGAAACCAAAAATACATTGGAAACTAAAGCACTTTGTAACATTAACGGAGTAGATGAGGAATAAAACAACTTGATTGGATAAGCACCCATAGAACCTCTTTGTCTGTTAGATTTGACTGGAATTTCGTATCTGAAACCTTGTAGGTACAAAACAGCTACAAAGACTAAAACAGTGGCAATAACTTGGAACAAGTTTGGTAAGTTTTCTCTGTAGAAAGCTTCAATCAAGGCTCTCTTTTTGTCTTTTTTGACAATCAATAAGTGGAAGAAAGCAATAATGGCACCTTCAAATTCAACACCTCTACCTGAGTTGACGGTAGTTGGAGCAAAGGCTTTCCAGAAGATTTGTTCAATGATGTTGGTTGTGGTGAATAAAGAAATACCAGAACCTAAACCGTAACCTTTGTTCATCAATTCGTCTAATAAAAAGACGGTTAAAGTAGCAAATACTAATTGAAGAACTTGTAATAAACAGATGGCAATACCTAAATCAGATGGTCTACCGTAAGAACCGGAAATAACAACAACCAAAGCTTGACCAATAGTCAAAACAATGGAAACAACTTTAGAAGCAACTTCGAATAATTCAATATCCTTTTTGTTTTCTCTATCAATAGTCAAAATTTGAGCACCAGTTAAAAATTGAAAGATCATAGAGGAGGTGACAATAGGAGAAATACCTAATTCCATCAAAGTACCTCTGTTAGAAGCTGTCATGGCTCTCAACCAGTATAAAGGATCAGCTTGCTCATTGGACATGATACCGTATAATGGAATTTCACTCATGATCAAGAAAATCATTAAAGACAAAACTGTCCAGATGACTTTTTGCTTGAAAGGAACTGGTCTTGTTGGTTGAATTACTTCAGGAAGGTATTGTTGGAATGGTTGGAAGGCTTGTAATATAGGATTGCTACTCATTGTGATATTTTATTAAAATATGTGAGGAAAAGAAAGATGATAAAAAAGAACAGCTATGTAATTAATTAGTAAATACCAAATTAATAATAGTAATGATTTGTTATGATAATATAATGTAAACTTCTATGTTTGTTTACTCTTAGAATATTTCTTTTTTTATATCTTTTATAACTTAGAAGTAAAAATAAGTGTATTTGCTTATGAATATGTTTTATAGATTATAATCAAATAAATTCTTTCTTGGTTGTTCAAAGCTTACTATCTTAGTTGTGTTGAACTAGTTTTCAAAAAAATATAGTAATAATATGTTGTTACGTGTCAGATTTGTTCACTCAAGCTGATAATACACCAAAACAGAAAAAAAAAACAAATTAAAAAGGGGAGAAAAAATTTTTTGTTTGTTTTCGGATTAAACATTTCCTATTTGGGATGATTATAATTTTACTACATTTCGGGTGAAGTTTAAAGTATAATTACAGTTATTAATATTAATATGGAAGCTATTATATATACAGTTATACAATCAAAGGAGTTTCCTTTTTCTTATTGCTCAAAATTCTAATTAAAATGCTTAAGTTTATGCAAATACCAAAGGAGATACTTGTGACCAAAAATACATTTTTGATACAATCATAAGATAACCATGATACTAAACAGTGGTTTGTATCAAAAATTTTAGCAAATATCAACGAGAAAAATGGTGTTCCAGCAGCAGGAGCTAGTAAAAAGCATCCGTAAGCTATAGCAAATATGTCTTTGTCATAGTGGTTCAATGTTATGATAGGGAAAGTAGTAAACAATCCACCATAACTTATACCCATCAAACTCGATATTATTGTCAAGTGAGAATCGCTTGTATACAATGACAATTGCGTGAATAGTCCTAAACTTAGGAAAAACATCATCAAATATAAATCAATGTTTTTGTATTGTTTTCCAAAGATTTTGGTCAAAACATCAATAATAATTCCTACAAAGAATCTGATTACTGTAGAACAAATCGAGAAATTTGATAATACTACTTGTGGCGAGTATGTAATGTCTTCCGAAGAGTACAATTCAGATATGGATGCCATATTAGAAATATAAGTTTCTAAAGGACCTACAGATAAAAAGACAATTAAAAATAATAATAAAGTCGTTTCATTACCCAAAAACAAAACGAGCTTATCTTTTAGTGACGATTCTGAATTTTTTTCATGATTATCTTTGTCTAAAGAATTGTTAGTGACCAATCCAAAGACTGTATCCTCCGTGTCTGTTGTCAAAGCTTCTTCACTTTCTTCCTCTTCATCGGTTATAGCTGAGTAATTGGTGTTAGACGAAAGAATCAATGGTTGTTGAGATTCAATTTCGTCACTTTTTTTTTGATCAAGCATGTCATATTCCAGCTTTAGATGTGTAACTATAGTAGATGCCAAATAGTTTAGAATAATTACTATGAAGTAAAAAGTAGCCATATACTTGAAAACAATTTTTAGGTCAAAAAATTCTTGTTGGGGATTTGTAATACTGTCAACAGGTAACTTTAATTTTTTCCAATGAGTTAAAACATACGCAAATAAAACTGAACTAGATCCATACAAAGTTGTTGGCATTGAAATTGACAAAACTTTACTATCAGTAAAAAACTTAGAGCATGATATCAAAGAAGCAAAGTATAATGAAGAAGTACCGCATCCTATCATGAAACATGAATACAAAATTAATCCAAAATGCTTTACTTCATCAGCAGGTAAACTAGCTGTTCTGCTCATGTACAAATAGTGAGGAACAAAGGCAAAAAATGATATCAAAGATAAAGTTACAGGACCATGTGTATCACATATAAAACCTAAAAATGGCGGAATCATGTAAGCCCCCATATTGATACAACTAGATACCAAATTGATTTGTAGTGAATTGTAATTTAATAAAGTTAACCATGTTGATGAGTACAAAGAAATAATCATAACAGAACCAGCAGAAATACAGCAGAATAAAGACAATATGTATCCAAAAAGAGACAGTTTATCTAAATGTGCTTTTTTCTGCTTTCTTAGTTCTTCAATCGATGCGTTTATATTTTTTTGTGAAGTGCTTGATGAGTCTAATCTATGTAATGTTTGTCTAACATGATAAGTTAGGTTATGCTCAAAAACACTGATAGTTCTTTCTCTTGGTCCATTAACAGAAGAATTTCTTTTATCTTTCAAAACTGAACCGGTTTTCTTGATTAAAACGGGTTTGTTGGTTGGAGATGACGATGGAGTAGAGCCATTGTCCAAGTTTTTTTTAGACATCTGTGAGCTTTAATTATTATGTTATAAAACGAACCTGGTCTTTAAAGAATAATAAAGAATTTAGTTTTTATGGTATATTGCTTAAACTTTGATTTTTATGATTATTAACTTATTAGTTATTTTGTCATAACGTTTTAACATCATCACCAAATAGTGTCCTAAAAATCAACGTTAAAAAATGAGCCAATTTTCTTACACGAACTCCGAATAGGAGGGGGAGGGACAAATTTAACGGGATTATAACAATAATTAATTAGCGAAGCACGAGATTTCAGACGCTTACAAACACAACGTTGAGTATCTACTCTATATAAACGTCTGAACAGCAGTTAAGGTATTTGTTTCAAAACAAGAAGAAATAAATCTTATTCTGGTAGTGCGAAATATGCTCAAAGGAATTAAAATTCCGAAAATTGCTATGTCATATAAATATCGTAATATTATTGTTTGAAAAAAAAACAAAATAGTAATAAAATAATTGCATTAGTTAACGTCTCAAACAAAAAAAAAAAAGCTTGAATAGAAACCTTAATAAAAAAGTCTCTGAATACACTTATTGCATTAATCATATTTAAACAGCTTTATTATCATTTATAATA
>ERZ794949.309-NODE-309-length-16657-cov-3.071678_pt1 | contig 16657 bp, 12 predicted proteins | sample MGYA00511363_ERZ794949 | MGnify/ENA primary metagenome ERZ794949 (study PRJEB30137, sample SAMN04331402) | food metagenome | isolation source: T1 must sample point D1 replicate B | place: Australia: South Australia ...
ATATTCTTAATCTATTTCTATAGACAATAATGGAATCTAACACTTTAGAATATCATTTCAACAGAGATGGACCAGATCATGGGAAAAAGTATTTAGACTTGCATTCCTTTTTTAATGAGTACAGAAGCTCTCATATTAAGTTCAGCAGAACCTTAATGATACCATTTTATGCTGTATACTATCTAATATTTTGCAACCCAGTACATATACCAAAACCACATTCATTCTTACAAAATATTGAAAATGCAATGAAATATGACAAAGTAGATTTCTTTTTATTTCAATCTAAAGGAAAATCACCATTTTTGTTTTATGCAAATGTCTTCCTGATCAAAATTTTTAACAAAATATCAGGAGTCATTCCAGCCAATTTACCGAAGATATACGATGTAGATTCGATAGTAAAGTTCAATTGCTATACCAATCTAGTGTTATTCTCATTGCTAATATTCTTGGTAGGGAATTATTTAAGATTAAAATCAACCAAAATATCTGTTATTCTTAGTGCTCAATTTGTTATTTTTTACTTGTCTAAGACTATTTTCATAAAAGAAAACCAAGATGGACTGTTAAACATTGAACTACTTTTCAATATATTGACGACATCTTGCTTTATACATTTGGAGAAATACTTTTCGAGTAAAATTAACGATTTGAAGAATTTATTTATCACTGGAACTATTCTAGGTATGCTATATTCACTAAAGCCTATGTCATTGGTTAGTAAAGTTTTTTGTGGGTACATTATTTCAACATGGTTCTGGAAAGTTATAACAGTTTATCAATTTGATCAAAAAAGATCAAAATTACGCATAGTTGGATACCAAACTTTATTCAAGCCATTAGTGCTTGTTTCGACAATGCTGCTATTTTCATTCATGATGTTAAAAGTCTTTTTAAGCCAAGCTGTATATGATGAAAACAACTTTGATCTAAGACAATTGTCCCCAATGTCTCAAATTTCTTTGAATTCTATCAAGAATTTGGATAATCATCTTGTTGGTGTGCCAAAGGATATCAGATACATGGATACTGTGTTAATAAGACACGTTGATTCTATCGGAGGATATCTACATTCACATGATGCCACTATACAAACCGGTTCAGGTCAACAACAAGTAACTGTTTTTGATCATCAAGATCAGATGAATGAGTGGATTATATTACCATCAGAGAAGGAACTGAGAAAAAGTTATGTTTCTAAAAACAACACAGATTATGATGTTGTATCAAAATTCAAGCCAATACTATTACAGCATAAGATAACTGGAAAGTTTTTACATGTTCACAATGATTTCAGAGGTCCCGTATCTGAGAAGGAAAATGCTCATGAAGTTACATGTGTAGAGTTTGATCCGCTCTCAGATGATCCTCATAACAATTTTGAATTCAGAATTGAATTTTCTGGGCACAACGCTGAAAAAAATTTACAAGTGGTTGACAATGAATTTGAATTAATTTCTTCTGTTGCCTCAGGCTGCAAACTCTTATCACACATTGATAGATTGCCTCCATGGGGTTACTACCAACAAGAAGTCATTTGTATGGAAATGGCTGTTCCTAAAAAAACAAAGTTCGTTGTTGAAAAAGTGGTTGCGAGCACTCCGGAATCTATAGAAAAATTGGAATACAAATTTTTAGAAAATTTGTCACTTATGGAAATAATGAAAGATTATCAAGTCAAATCTATAAAAAAAGAAAAGTACGATGATGATTTCCAATCCAAGGTGGATTCTAATAGGAACCAAGGTAATGTGATTTCAAATAAAGAGGCAATTTTCCATTACTCACAGTTGAAGTATTTGCATATAGCTTTTATTGTTGTTAGTGTAATAAACGCTTGCTGGATTTTGAGATTGGCATTTGAGATCTTACCATTTAGAGAATCTGAACCAAAAACAGATTTGTTGTTTGGAATGAAGACAAGCGCCTTTAGACAGCTTTGTGATTTTGTTCAATTCTTTATTGGTATAGTTGTTTATTCATTCTTATTGATCAAAACAAAAGAAAACATTATAATTGATGACTTTAGTTTCCAATCAGCTGTCACCTTAGAAGTCTTTATTGTATTTGAATTTATCAGTTCTCTGTTCAAGTGATGTTCTATCCAGTTGGAAAAAAAAAAATTCAAGATAAAGATTCAATCACAAAAATGATAATTCAAAATGGAAAAAAAAAGATGAAGAAAAAGAATATCATTATATTTGATTTCAATGATTCATGGTATACATGACGCTTCATATAAGAATGAGAGATTAAATGACTGTATTTAGATTCTATTTGAAGTTGTCTACTTATAAACAGATTCTAGTGATCGAATTTTTATATATATTTCTTGATGTTATTGAGTACTAATGTATAACCTTTGGTAGAATCAAGCCAATGACGATCATAAAATGTCTAAAAGAGTTACAAAATCGATACAAAACAAATATGAAATCATGAAAAGTACCCAAAATGATTTCAAAAACACTTTGTATGTTATTTCACTCATACCTTTGGGGAAGCAAATTATAATTTATTTGAATCCTAAAATGTCCAATGTTGACAGCATTGAAAATGCTATAGTGGAGCTCATCATGGTATATAGATTTGTGAAACATATGATCAATCAATTCCTACAACCTTTGAATATATCCTCTATATTAAACTTAGAATACCATAAGCTGGAATTTTGGACAAACACCTTTTTTTTACTAGGGCCCTTACAGATATACATATTCTTTAAGTTACTATTCACGGCATGTGGAAACTCTTTATTAATTGTAAAATTTCTGATGGGAAAAGCACCTGGAGTTCTTTTGGGCATATCCATTTTGAAATTGTACATTGCAAAAATCACTGATTCTGTAATAATTTCATATGATCATGATTCACCTTCAAATTGGAGCAAGGACTCACCTGTTGACATAAAAATTCAATATAATGACATTGATCCAGCAACAACCTCATCACTGTCTGATATACCAAACAAACAAGAGTCAGAGCACTCTATTTTTTATCCTTTTTACTCTAGTATAATATCTATAAAGAAATTGATCAAAAAGAGCTTAAAAGGGGCAGTGTCTATAATTATACAATTAATATATGATTTATTTTTTTAATTTTTTACTAGGTGGCTCCTGTTCATCTTTAGTGTCCTCACCACCATTGGCTACTACAAATCCATTTACAACTTCATATCCTTTTTGTTCTAGTTCAGAATCTTTCATCATCACGTCTATACCTGTTGCAATAGTTTGCTGATAACTCTTCACTCTCAATCTACCGTTCAACAATGAACTGATTGGATTCTCCTTTAACATTCTGCTATAAACATCCGATTTCAGGCCAAGAAAGTCCAATATAGACTCAATAGCTATTTTGCCTCTTAAATGAACATTTTGACTGGCTCCTGAGCTAATAATACATGACTTGATACCTTTTCTGCAGCATCTTATGACTTGTTTTGAGTTGTTGATAAACTTCAGATTACTCTGGTTCATGGTATTGAAAATGGAAGAATACAAGATCTCTACCTTTATACCTCTTCTAGTGATTCCGTTCATGGTTTTATGTTTTAAGTGAAAGCCATTGAAATAGTTGGTGTAATCAAATGTTATAATATCCACATTAGTACTATTACTACCAGAACCATTGTTGTTAGTTAAAAAAGACAACCCCTTTTCAGACAATGGCAATATGGCTACTAAATCAAACCTATTCTTAGCACTTGGAGAGTTCAAATTTATAAAAATGGATCCAAGATGGTTAGGATCATCAATTTCAACAGTAACCCTTGTAAACAACTTTAACTGTTTAGATTTGAACTTTTGTTCAAGGATTTCAAATTGTTTGAAATATGTTTCCAAGTCAGATTTTAGGTCATATTTTTCTAAATCTTGAATATCCTTTTGAGACATCTGTTGTTTTTGCTTTTTACTTGGGATGTAGTACATACTTGGAGATAATTGCTTGTTGATGGCCACATGTGTATAGTTAAGTTCAATTAAAGTATGTAAAATTAATTCTAGTTTGTTCAAACTTTCTTTGTTTACATCTTTTGGAAATGGTATATTCAAATCACATTGCATATGCTGACATTGCTTCATATTGCTGAAGGAATATTATTTTATATATAATCACTGCTCACAAGGATTTTACTATAGGTTGTTGATCAATTGTATTCTAACAGTTTGCAAAATATAAATTTGAAGAAAAAAAAAAGAAACTATAGTTTAATAGTATGTCATCCAAAAAATAAAAATAATTGCAGTGATACACGATGAGTTCACGTGATTCGCTAATTTTTCTAATAAGCATTATTGGTAAATATGAGCACTCTAAAAGCATGGGTATTCCTTCTCTAAATAATAAAAGTACCAAAGAATCAGAAACGATTTGTTGAAGAACATATAATAATGCTTGTTATTATCATCATTTAAATTCACTAATAAAATAAACAGTATATATGTATAAAGTCCATTGACCCATAAGTATTATAAATTAACTTTGGATTCACATCCTGGACAGTTGTGCAATAAAGTATGAATCAAATCATCACATTCCATACAGAAATCCTTTTTACAGTCATCACATCTATATCTCATCGTACTCAACAATTTATTGGAATTAACTCCTTTCAATAATGGAAATTCTCTTTTACATGCGTAACAGTTTGCGTATTTGGCAATCTTACCTGTCTCGATTTCTGAATTGGGAACTTCATGGAAATTTTTAAGTGGAACCAAATGATGATACGATCTAGCCAAATGAGTTGACAATATCAACATAAGTTCACATGAAGGGCATTGTATTGGTAAATTACACACTTTTGAGTTACAAGCAGGACAATAATAGCCACCTCTGTTCAATTTTGAATGACAACTGCAAAAGCTAGGCGTGGAATCAATGATTCTTGTTGGAAATCCCATTTTGATCAGGGCAAACTCACTTCCCTCAGCCAAAGGAAGGGGCTTTATTCTTTCCATGAGCAACTCAGCAAAGTGTTGCTCGTTCATGGCAACGTTGTAATAACTTGAATCCGACATATTTGTTATTTTACAAATTTTTTCACAAACATTAACTTGTGCTACTAGCCCAATAATGGCAACTCTTATTTCTTGTTCTTTCAACACATTGACTGTGTCCATGATGTTACCTGGGTCGGTACTACTTAACGACCCATACAGCATAACAACTTCTTTTGTACAATGAGCAGACACATCCATTAACATACCTCTTGCTAATTCTAATCCATTTTGCAGAGATGCAAATCCTCTAGGCTCTATTCTTTCATGTTTCATTTTCATTAAGGCATCAATGTGGGACTTTGGAGAACCACTCAAAGGTGACACAACACGCGCCAACCCATCTTTTAAAGAAACCACCCCTATTTGCGAAATTGGATTCATGTTGAAAAATTCTTCTATGAAAAAAATGGTGTTGTTCAAGACATTTTGGAATCTGTTTGGTCTATAATCCTTTTCACCCATGGTTTGAGAAACATCAATAATAATGATCATTGATCTGATGATACCTCTCTGCAAAGCCGCAGTGTTCACAGCTTCCTTCTTGTCTCTAATGTTGATGATTTTGTTCAACAGCTGTTGGTCCTGTAAAGCCTCATTATCCTCAGTACCTACAATATCCCAAGGTCTTTGAATTTTGTCTTCCCAAGCATAACCGGATTGTGCTTGAGTTTTTTTGTTTTTTTCGTCTTCTTCCTTCTTCTTGGATGCTTCTTCTTTCAAACGTTCTTGTTCTTCTTGTTCTTGCAACTTTTTCTTTTTGAGCTCCAAATCCTCATCTTCATCACTGACTTCTGCATCGGAGAGCTGACTTAAATTTCTTTTTCTTGTGGTTGTATTTATAATTTCATCATCTTCAGTGATTTCTTGTTTTGGTTTTTTTCTGATAACTATACTTTCTTCATCACTTGACATAGTATTACTCATTTTTAACTTTATGTTTTTTCTTGAGCAAAAAGGCAGTTAAAAATTAGTATCAACAGTATTATTAAATATCCCTGTTTGCTTATTTCTGACTATATGAATGATTTGACCTTTAGCGATGGATATCAAGGGGGTTTCTATAAATATAGTTAAGTGTGGTATTTAACCTGAATTCTTTTTTTTTATAATTATTTTTGAAATTCGATTTTTTTTTAATAATTTAGAAAAAGTATCTGGCTATTAACAAACACACGTGACTTTTTTACTCAAAACTGAAGAACCACAAGTTATACCTACAAAGTCTTCCAAATCCTATATAGAACTTTTGGTAAAAAAAACATTAATAATATTTATATAGTGTCAAAATGATGTTTATTCAACATCCATAGCATTATCCGGAGTCATTTCGGATGTCAAGCTCTCAACAGGAGCAATTTGATCATGGTTATTCAAGCTTCTTTTGGTTCTTAAATCTTCTTCATCATAAAGTGCCGTTTGCTTTTGAAGCTCATCGTATCTATACTTAAGATCCTTCAAATCTTTGTTTTTTATATCATCAGATTGCTGTACATACTGCAGCACTTCGTTGTAATATTTCAAATCATCCACCTTGCCTACTAACTCAACACAGGATTCATTGAACAGAGAAATAGTAGGATAATATCCCAAACTTCCATCATCGTAGTATTTCCTAGCCACCAATGTATCTATATTTTTCATATCATCTTGCTTTAATAGTTTGTAGAACAATGGCCTAAATCTATTCGTTTCATAGTTTATTTCGACAAATGGAGGTAAAAATGATTTCAAGTAGCAATTGTCTTCATTTGATAGATCTCCTATATATTCACCATTTTTGAAGATTTTCACAAATGAGGTATTTAGGTCTATAAGATCTTCTGATTTTAAATTCCCTACTGATACGTAGTCTTGGCTCTCATAAAAATATTCATTTTTGTATTTGATACTTACTCTTTCCTTATGTATCTTGTTTTCGCTTAGATCATTTAAATATCTCTTTAAATGGAAAAGTTCAAATTCATCAGTTTCACTTTGTATTTTATTTTCTATTATTTTTTTTATAATATCATAATGCTCCTGTATACTAGGTAGTGATATTAAAACTCCTATACGATCATCATTCTCTATAACAACATCTTTATTAACAATTACATCTTTTTTTCTATTGTACAATCTCTCGAATGTCATATCTCTGATACCAACACTGTTGAACAAATCCGAGCCTACAGGCTGACTTAAGGGAAATGTTCTTTGAGACAGACCCAATCTTGTGTGTTGATTGTTTGCAAAATCAATATTCTTAATATGATACTCAAAGTATGTTAAGCCCTCTCTGATAGGTGTGTTAGCTCTACATGAAGCCCAACCTTTTTGAAATTCATTCTTGATAGACTTTAAAGTAAGTGGATCAATAACCATGTTCAGTGGTCTATCAAAGGGAGATATGTGAACATCATTTATGTAATCAGTTGTTAGCACTTCTTCGTTACCTATGCACTTACAAAGATCATACTTGAAATGTCTTTTATTCATAGGAATGTTGTCATAATCGTTTGTAATCAAGCTAGATTCTACAGACACCGACTTTTCCATGATTTAAATATTTTTGTTTTGGTTTTATAGAAAAAAAAAGAGTTGTTGATTATTCTTTTAAATAATTGTAGCAAGTTTCAGCCTTAATTGCTGAAAATTAAATTCAAGAAACACCTGTACTGAGGAGTTTTTTTTTGGCAAAAATTTCGCGTACCTAAAAACGCACGTGATAAACAAAAAAATGGAGTTTAAAGGATAAGTTTTATTTACAATAGCTATGGCTCATCAGTAAATGTGATGTTTTTAACTTGAAAAGAAATGTAGACTTAGCAAAGAGACATGGCTAAAATTTACTACTTGAACAGATCATGCTATCTTCGAAGATGATTTTATCTCTTAGTGTTAGTAGTTCTCCACATCTTGTCAGCAGTACACGTGACCTGCAAAAGAAAAAAGAACCATGAAAATTTTTTTTCATTTCCTTCATTTCTGTTTCTTTTTTTTTTCTTTTTTTTCCTTTTCGAGATTTTAACACACATGGTCCCATTTATTTTCAATATTGTATATTCAATGGTCGAAGTGAATGGTTAACATTGATACACCAAGCACAAAAAAATAACTTATATATCCTCTCATATAATATGTTCACTCCAATATTAGGTGTCTCTTTTGGTAACATTACCTCCACCATTGCTATCGTCAAGCAAGACAAGAAATCTACTTTAGAAGTCATTGCCAACCAAGATGGTGAAAGATCTATCAACTCTGCTTTATCCTACAAGCAAGGTAACGAATACCACGGTGGTCAAGCTATCCAGCAATTAGTCAGAAACAGTAAGAACACCATTGTCAACTTCAGAGACTTCTTACAATATGACAAGTACAGTGCCATCCCAAAGGACTTGTTGAAGAGATGTGAAGACTCCTGTCCATTGATTGATATTGGCAGTGATGTTCCAGGTTTTGAATATGAAGTTGAAGCTGGTGTCTCTGTCAAGAAGTCTGTTGTTGAAGTCACTGGTAACCATTTCAAGCAATTGAAGTTGGCTGCTGATGATTATACTTCCACTGACTTTGAAAAAGTCATTATCAGTGTTCCTGAATCATTCATCAACAGTGAAGTTGCCTCCAAGAACTTGAAGGAAGCCGCCAAGTTAGCTGGTTGGAACATAATCCAATTTATTGGTGAAACTTCCTCTGGTTTATTATCCTTAACCGACTCCAAAGTCTCCGTTGACCATAAGATTGCCAAGGACGGTAAAGACAAGAACGTTGTTGTTGCCGACTTTGGTGGTTACACCTCTACTGTCACTGTCTTTGCTGTTAGAAACAATGGTATTATGACCAACCTAGTCACCAAGGTTGACAACAACTTAGGTGGTGAAAACTTTGACGAATGCTTAATGACTTCCTTGGCTAAGGAATTCGAAAGCAAACATAAGCTTTCTGGTACTTTGAACGATATCAGATCCAAACATAAATTAAAACAAGCTGCCATTGTCACCAAGAAGACCTTATCTAATGTCACCAATGCTGTCATTGGTATTGATTCCTTATCCCAAGGTATGGATTTCCACACTTCCATGAACAGAATGAAATATGAATTAACAATTATGCAAATTGTTAACAAGATGTCCAACTTGGTCAAGAGCACTATTAAGGAAGCTGGTTTAGACCCATTAGAAATTGACGCTGTTGTTTTAACTGGTGGTTCTTCTTTCACTCCTAAGTTAAACAACGCCATCTCCTTCATCTTTGATGAAGATGTTACTTCAATCATATCTTTAGTCAAGGGTACTGAATCCCAACATCCTGATGAAATGAACTCTGCTGGTGCCGCTTTACAAGGTGCTTTGTTATTTGATGATGAAACTGACGAACTTGACCAATTAGTTCAACACTCCATTGATGTTCCTCATTTGGATACCTACATTGGATACTTAAATGCTTCTGATGAAATCGAACCAGTCTTCTTGAACGATACTCCATTACCAGCCAGAAAGATTGTCAAGTTATATAAACAAGTTTCTGACTTCCAATTAGCCTTGTATACTGCCAATGTTGAAATCAAGGAAAGAGAAGAAGAAGTTGGTGAAAAGCAACCTAGAGAATTGGACGAAGACGAATCTGACTACACTGATTCCGATGATGAACCTGAAATCATCAGATACAAGGTTTTCAACAAGGGTGAACTATTGGCCTCTGCTCCAGTTAAGTCTATTGGTGCCAAGGGTTGTGAAATTTCTTATGAAATCTCCAAGGAAGGTTCCTTGAAGGTTGTTGTCAGAGATATTGTTTCTAAGGAAATCTTAACTAAGATTGAATAAATAAGTATTAGATATAGTCTGATATAAAGATATATATGTATATTTTCTAATAAACTTAAAGCAATAATGTTATAGTCCTATACTGTTTCAACAGATGCAATCATAATCGTATTCGTAAAAAAGAAAGGCTACATTTAAGTAATATGACTTATGATGTTCTTTCAATGAGGATTTACACACTATGGTATCGGAAAGGCAATGACTAAAAAAAAAAATGCTGTTAAGAAGCTCGTGTTTTTTTTTTTTAAATTTGAAAATCTAAAGATTAATTACAATATTCATTTTTCTTTCTCTTGGGCAATTTAGTCATATTAAATCTATATATACTGCACAGCTCATTCAAATGCGAAATTTCTTTCACTCTTTAAGCGTATCTTTAGCTCTCAATTGATGTGTCATATATTGCTCTTCTAGTATAAATAAATTTTTGATAAGTCACCATTCACGATAACGCAAATAATGTCTACACCTACATTCCACATTCTTGGTCTAGGATCCATGGGATCTATTATTGCCTACGCTTTACAAAAGAAATTCCCAGCATATAATATAATCCCACTGTTGAGATCTGACACTAAGGTTCAACAATTCAAGGAAAACTATGACTCAAAGTTGACTTTACATAGACAGTACAGCAACAAGACTGATATCTCCGATAGCTTCGAGTTAACAACTGACTTGAACAATATCAAAGAAAGCCATATTGACAACTTGATAATAACCACCAAGACATTCCAAACCATTGAAGCCTTGAAGCCTATTTGGAACAAAATCGATGAGAAGACCAATATTATTTTGATTCAAAACGGTATCGGAACTTATGATATCCTTGTAGAGGAATTTCCTGAAATCAAATCAAAGAAATTCAATGTCTTTCAAGGTGTCATTGCACATGCTGTTTTCGGAAGTAGCAATAACTTCTCAGAATTTTACCATGCTGCATTCTTGGATTTGAAAGTAGCTCAAATCAACGGTTTCAAGGATGAAAACAACAAGATACAAAGCATTTCTGAAGTGGAAGACATGATCAAGCACAATGAGTTGTTGAGTACATTGAAAGAAATTGACATTGATTGTAAAGTCATGTCTTATCAAGAACTGATAATCGGTCAAATCAAAAAGTTCTGTGTTAATTGTTGTATTAATGGATGGACATCCATTTTAAATTGTATGAACGGTGATTTCAGCTATGTCAAGGATGCAACATTGGAATTGTTTGAACAAACAGTCGAGGAAGTTATCAAGGTATTCTCCCAAAGTCCTGACTACAAGAAAGTCTTTGACTATGAAAACAAGGAGAACATGCCACTATTGGATGTATCCTTCAAAGACGATTATAGAAAGTTAGCTGAGTGGGTTTATCAAATAGGTGTTGTTGACTGTGGTGGTAACTCATCCTCCATGAGACAAGATGTTATTAACAAAAGAGGAACCGAAATAGATTTCATCAATGGATATGTTGTTAAATTGGGTAAGAAGCTGGAATTGAGTTCCTCTGAATACAAAGTTAATCAAATTGTAGTAAACTTACACAAGCTAAAATGTGAAATGATTAAACGTGATGGTGCTAATTGAAACAATACGATGTTATTAGTATGATATAACAAATCTATCAATTTGAAATTTATATAAAGTTAATTTTGTAAAAAAGACAACAGCTTTACATTCTGTAATATAATGTCTCTATTTTATAAGGTGAAGGACTCAATGTGGCAATTAGTTCCATGATTGAATTTATTTTCTCAGGGAAAAGTTGATTATCCCATTAAAAATTTTACTCATTTTTTTTTTTCGTGAAACTGTTAATTTTTCTCTCCATTTTTTTGAAACCTGCAATTCATTTGATCGGTTAGTTAAATATATTACTTGAACACAACAACATCAATTACGAATAGACCAATAAGAATATATATACCTATTTGATATTAAATATAATTCTTGTTTAAACGGAAATACCTGAAGAGTGTCCCAAGTCAATAATTACATCAAATAAAGAAAAAAGCAGAGAATTATGGAAAACGATTTAAAGGAAGATATCAAAAAGTTAAAGTCACAAACGGAGGCATTGGCAGATATTGTTGAAGAAATTAGCTCCAATGATGAAAAGTATACAAAGGAAACTTTGAACTTGTTAACAAATAATATAAAGGTATTAATACACAACCAAACAATACTAGAAAACAAAATAGACGACAACATTAAGAATCAATACAACACAGATCAGGTAGTTAATGAGTTGAATTGGAAAGTTACTCGTTTGCTACAGATTATAGCATCTGATGTCAAGGATCCAACTTCGATTAAGAAACATACCAATAAAATACAGTCCATAAACACATCCAAGGTGAACTATGATGAAGAGGAGGTGGCAAAGTCTTTGGAAAACACAGTTGTAAAGTTACCGTTGAAGAATCACATACCAAAAACCAAGAAGTACTATAACCCACCATCGTCCAATGAAAAGTTACTGGTACGTGATAGCAGTGTAACAGCTAGCTCAGATGGGATAGTGCGTATCAAGCCGTCAAGTGCCAATACCCAGTTCAAACACTTCCAGTCCAAGAAATTGAAAACTGGGCTAGAAAACACGGACTCTGCTAAATCTGAATGAGATACTTAGTATATATCACATTAACTATGTTTGTTTGCTTACACTTTGTTTTGCTGGGTTTTCCCCATCTCACCTAGCATTTAAGAATTTTTTTACATGCTTCTAACGGTGAGTGAAAAAAAGGCTACAAATTTGGGTATACGTTATATATGTTTATTTCACTATTTTTTTTAACAAAAAAGGTTATCTTAATAAATAACCAAACATATATCAAATACTTTGTTAGAAGTTTAGACAACAGGAACATCAACATCTTTTTATAACACACAGTCAATTGGCTTAGTTCTGTAGAATAAGCAGTCAACAAATATCAACAAATAATTCTAAATATGGAAAAGCCTAAATTAACACAGCAATCCAGTATACTTAAAAACAAGACTGTGGCCTCCAGTAGAAAAAAATCAGTCACATTTTCTGAGTATGATACTGTCATCACACCTAAAATATACAACATAAACAACCAAGAAAGTGATGATGATATCAATGAATATTACAAGCTTCTGAAGCATGGCCAAGTTGTACTAATAAAAAGAAAAAACAAGTCAAACTCCAAAAACAAATTCTCCTTTAAGAGCCTGAAAGACAGTTTATTTAGTAATGACAAGAAATTCAGTCTTAAGAGTCTTATTTTTAACTTAGATTATCAGATAACTGATCCAAATTCATTGGTTAAGATCAACAAAACATGGAAAGTGATACCATTTCACTTATTATTCTTGATGAAGTACAAATACATCAATGAAGATTACAATTCTTTAACCTCTTTGAAGTATTTGTTACCGTGTCAGATTGTTTATTTAATATTCCAAATCATACCTAACATCAAGTATGGAAAGATCAAGCATAAAACCAGAAGTTTGAAGGTAACCATCATCACGCAGTGTCTTTTGCTGGTTCCCATAATATCACTGTTGTTAACATTATTCATTATTATTTGCGGTGCCTCCTTTAATTCCTTTTATCAAACATTCCTGCTTGCTTGCCACATAAACATAATTAGTCTCCCAATGCTATACATACTTTTGAACTGCAACTTCAAGCAAGTGAACTTGAAGAAGTACTACATCATTCTTCTTTTAGGCAACTGGCTTGCTTGTTTTGTGATTCCTTTGGATTGGGACAGACCTTGGCAAGTGTGGCCTAATAGTTTGGTCATAGGAACATACATATCTGGGATGATTGCATACAGTTTAGGTGTTTATATATAGATATTTACTTTTTGATTATTAATGTACCCGATCCAGAGCACTTAATGAAGTTTCTGTTCTGAGTTGGTTTGAATTTCAAATTGTTGTTATTTTCAAATCCTATAAGATTGTTGATATCAAGTAACACACTTTCACTTTCTTCAACTTTCATCAGTTGAATGTTTCTATCACTTATAAGCGTTAATATACCCATTCCTCCAACAGTTTCCACATTATTCGTGGAGTTACTTCTGGTTATGTTTTCTGAGTATGATAAAATGTTTTCATCAGGATTCAAAATCGTGTATGACTTTTGGTAGTCCACTTCGAGATTAAATACACTATTCGTGTTAATATTTATTAAAACATTGCTTGGCTTGTTGATTGTGTTAATTTTTTGGAACACACAGTTGTCTTTTATTAGTTGTATGTTGAGATCAGTTTGTGTATCTTCATTAACTCTTTTGAAAAACAATCTCTTGAAAAAAGAATCCTTTTTCACCTTTTGATGTTTATTTTCTTGTATAATACCGGTAAAGTTCAAAGCTCTAATGTAATAAGTACACATTGGAGGTAGTTTCAAAACCAAAGATGAGTTTTTAAGTTCAACTGTTGGTATGGATGAAAAAGGGCCTTTGGAAGAGAAATGGTTGAACTTAGGTGACAGATTAGCACTACTTTGCCATCTTTTAATTAAAATAGATGATACATACATGCTGCTACTAGTGTTATTAATTTCGAGAGAGTTCTAGTGCAACTAGTTTTCGGTTATTATTATTATATTTATTTAGAATAGAACATGTATTGTGAACAATTTATTTATCCAGCATGTAATTAATAGGCATAAAAAAAAATAAATTGTTAGAACGTGAAATGTTCCAATAGAAATGTTCGGATGTAAACTATAATGTTTATTTTAAGCATTTTTCTGTAAAAATACTGAGCAGCTTTAATCAAATTTCTATATATATTATCTAACCATCTAGAAGAGCAGAAATATTTCTATATGTTTGTTCATCAATAGTCTCAAGATCTTTTTTCAACTCCTCATTGATTTTTCCTTCAACAGGCTGTTGCAAGGCTTCGTGTAGAATCTTATTCATTTCTCTTAAAATACCTTTATATTCACTTTTATCATCATCAATCACTTCATTCTTACTCTTTAAGTCATATATGTATACATTCAAAAGTGCTAGCAGTTCTGCCCCTAGCTTTGATGTCAATGATATGCTTGAGTTGCTTTCATTCAAAATCAAAAATGTCTTGACATTAGTCAATATTTCTTGTATTAGCTTACTATCGACTTTGTTTATGGAGTACAATATACTTATAATTGTTTCGTATACTTCTACAATTTTGTCATTCATCAAGCATATAGACATTTCAATATTTTGTAAAGATTGAAGTTCAATTAGCTGGGTGAAGCTGAACATTATGCTTTTAGCCAAACTCAACATTTCCTGCTTTTCAGTGACTTGTTCATCAAAGTTATCATAGTATTGCATAACGTTTTCAAATTTATAGTAATCCCAAAATAGTTTATAGTTAATGTAGTTCAAAAAGATATCCACCTTTTTAACCATCTCGTTGGTATCATCCATCATATCAACTAAATTCATGTAATAGTCATCAATGTTTTCAAACTGTGAAAACTCTTGAAGATTGTACAACTCATTAAGTATGTAGTCTATCTTCTTTGAAGTAAGAGTTTCATTGTTCAGCAGTTGACTGATCAATCTATTGTCATAATCATTCAATCTAACATAGGACTTTGTACCTTTGAAATTCTCCTGGTTTTTGACAATGGATATTTGGAATTCCATCAATTCCGGTTGTCCACAGTTTATTAAATCCCAGTTGTATTTTAATGGTTGTTTTAAAAACAGTGACAATTGGTACAATATTTTCAATTCATCGACATTCTCTAATTTGTCAAACATCATACCCCAAGTGAATAGTTGCTTGACATTTTGTTCTATCATTAAACGATATTTAGAATCAAAGTTCTTGAATGATTGATACGTAGTTTCACCTAAAATTCTTTGGGACATGTTGTTAGCATTAATCAAATCCAGGGTTATGATCAATATGATGTTGTACTCTAGCAAAAGGAGATTTTCTAATTTACTTGTGGTGAAAACATCTATATTGTTTGCATCAATCTTTCTTTTATCACCAACTTTTTCATCAATTATGTTCAAGTCCATTAACTTTGTTGAATTTTCCTTATAACTTGCTGTGTCATAAATCTTGAATAATTTCTTTGGAATAATGTTTGTGCTCAGGAAGTACTTGCTAAATGTTTCCAATACTGGCAAGGCGTCATCCCAGGATATTTTCTTAAATTGATTATCTGATGCAACACTTTCAGGTTTGGAATTTTTTTCAGCATCAACAAATTGCTTGAAATATTTCTCGTACAGTGAGTTTATATCAGTTGATATATTACTTAAGTTCTTGAAACAATAAAGCTGAGTTGGCCTGTCTTCATTGCCCCATAATACAAACTTCATGGAATCTTTGAACAAATCATCATCAAAGTTTTCTATGGTTGCATTATCAGGCTTCGATTCATGAGTGGAACCTGTAACATTTTCTCTTTCAACAGTTTTTATGTTATATTTATTTTCCAATTCTGAAGTAAAAAACAACAGCCTTTTCTTCAACTCTTTGATTTGCTTTTTAATTATAACTTCATTTCCTTCCAAGCTGATGGATTTGTCATATTTATTGTTGTACAGAATATCATACAAATCATTATAAATTGGAACATTTTTCAAACTGGTGAAAACAGAGCTTTTCTCATTGATAAAAATTTCATTTTCGAAATATTTTAGATAGTCTTGTAATTTTAAACAGTAATCCAATAGCTTTGAATGATTCAACTTGATCAACTCATTGAAACTCTTTCGATAACTCTCATCCGAAGACATAAGGTTAGACACCTTGTAATTATTAACTTTGTTAAAAGTGTCTTCACCCTTAACAATGTTGCCCTCAACTTCAACAACATTTTCAACTTTCTCCTTTGGAATGGGTAAGCTC
>ERZ794949.312-NODE-312-length-16423-cov-3.824352_pt1 | contig 16423 bp, 6 predicted proteins | sample MGYA00511363_ERZ794949 | MGnify/ENA primary metagenome ERZ794949 (study PRJEB30137, sample SAMN04331402) | food metagenome | isolation source: T1 must sample point D1 replicate B | place: Australia: South Australia ...
AACAACTTATCTGTTGATGCTTTTGAAATAGGTGAAAATTATCCTGTCAGAGTCATCTCCAAGATTGACTACAAGAACTTTGCATTCATGCACGTTTCTCAAATCAACACAATCATAAATCTATCCTCAAAGCAAAGCACTTCCGATGCCTTCCCAATAGGTTTCAAGTTTGAAGAACCTTTGAAAATCACATTCAAAGATAATTCTTATGTTTATGTCAAGTTGAATGACACCATAACTGGTTGTATTCATTTATCCAAAATAGAAGGTGATGTTTCTTCCAAGAGTAAACAAATCAAAGAGAGCAGAATAGTTTCCTTCAACCAATTCAATGAGATGTATGTGCTAACCAACTTGAAATCACAAATTGATGTTGAATACTTAACCATCAGAGATATTCCAGTCGGTACTGTTTTGAGTGGTGAAGTCAGAGAAGTTGATGCCAAGAAGGGTGTCACTTTGAAGTTGATGAATGGCTTTGTAGGTAAGGTTCTTATGAACGATTTATCTGATATCAAGCTGAACTACCCAGAAATAAATTTAAAAAACGGACAAGTTATGATGACTCTAAGAAAACAATTAGTTAATAGTTTCCAAGAAGATGACAACACCAAGATCATCACTGGATTTGAAGGCGTAAGCGCCGGTGACTTCTCTTTAGCTACTGTTGATAGCTTCAACAACTACGGTGTCACAGTTAAATTCTTCAACAACACAAGAGGGTTCATCCCAAAAAAGGAAGTTTCTGACGCATTTGTTAAGGATGCCTCAAAGTTCTTAAAAGTCAATCAAATTGTTAAGGTCAAGATTCTAGAAGTTGATCAAAGCAAAAATAGAATCATTACCTCCTGTAAGTTGAACTCTAAGGAAGAAGTTGAAGAAGTTAATGCCATTTTAGACTCATTAGTCTTAGGTAGATCTGTAGAAGAATGTATTGTTGTTGAAAAGACCAAAGACTCAATCATTGTTGAATTGATGAAAAACAGATTGATCAGAGGTGTTGTTTACGTCGGGCACTTATCTGACTCTAGAATTGAGATGAACAGAAACTTAATAAAGAAAATCACAATTGGTCAACAAATTGAAGCCCTAGTCATTGATAAGGATGCCAAGACCAAGATCATCAATTTCTCCATGAAGCAATCATTAATGTCCTCCGCTGTTGAGGAAAAACTGCCTATAAGCTTTGAACAAGTCGCACAAGCTGGAACTGAAACAGCCATGTTTGGTTACATCAAATCCATTTCCCAAAGAGGTATCTTTGTCGGTTTCAACGGTAAGTTCGTTGGTTTAGTATTGCCATCTTATACCGGTTTATCCAGAGAGGAAGATATGTCCAGCAAGTTCTATGCTGAACAAAGTGTTAAGGTTTATCTGTTGAAGACTGACCCTGAACAACAAAGATTCTTACTTTCCTTCATTCCACCAAGAAATGAATCAAAGAAGACATCAAAGAACATTATTGAAGTCATCAATCCTGTTGATGAATCATTGAAGACCTTGCAAGATCTAACTGTTGGTAACAAAATCAAGGTTCAAGTCAAATCCAACAAGAGACAACAATTGAACGTCTCCATCAGTGAAAACATCCACGGTAGAATTGACCTAACACAATTGGGTGAAACTGTTGATGAAATAAACTCCATAAAGCAAAGCATCCAAGTCGGTCAAACAATCGAAGCTTACATTGTTGGTCAACATGATGTCAAGGCTGCTAAGTACTTGCCTATAACCAACAACTTGGATAAGAACGGCCTGATTGAATTGTCATTGACCAACAAATCATTGAAGAACTTTGATGAATTCAAGGTTGATGATGAAGTTGTTGGTTATGTTAACAACAGTACTGAAAATCTAAGATGGATCACCATTTCCCCAAGTGTCAAGGGTAAAGTATCCAAGAAATTCTTGAAGAACACTGTCAGTGAAGTTTCACAATTATCTAAATTCAAGGTTATTGAAATTGATTCTGAACACAAGATCCTGAACCTTGAACCAGTATTAACCACTTTAGACTTGAAGGCTTTGAACAAGGGTGATAAGTTGGAAGCCAATGTAATTGCCATCGAAGATACATTCATGTTGTTCAGAATTTCAGGATGTGATCAACAAGCTATTGCCCACGTTACCGACATATTGAGCAACTTTGAAACCAACCAAATTCCTAAGGGTAAGTACTCTGTTGGTATGAAGACCTCCGTCTTTGTCAAGGATGTTGATGCTGAAAAGAAGAGATTGAGTGTTTCTTTATTGAAACACAACAAGAGTCAAGTTGAATTAAGCTCATTGACCAGAGGCTCTAAGTTGTCTGTTTTGGTCAAGAGAATCACTCCTGCCGGTGTCTTTGTGTTTGTTTCCAACGTTTTGGATGGTTTCATCCCAGTTGCATTGATATCTGATGCTTATTTGAAGGATTGGAAGAGACAATTCAAGCCATTGCAAGTAATCAAGACCGTTGTTATCAGAGCCGAAAATGCTGAGAACATTACTTTATCCTCCAGAGAATCTGATTTAACCACTCAAAACATTGATGATTTGGGTAAAAGAAGAGGTAAGTTTGGTAAGGAATTTGTTGATGTTGAAGTTGGCAAAGTTTATGATGGTGTCGTTAGAGGTGTTACCGACTTTGGTGTTTTCATCAACTTGGATGGCTTTGACAAGGTTTCTGGTTTAGCTCATAAAATGGAAATATCAGACAATGTTGAAGCCTTGAAGGACAGAGACTTGAATGACTTATTTGGTGAAGGTGACTCTGTTAGATGTTATGTCATCAAGAAGAATGATACCAAGAAGCAATTGTCATTATCTTTGAAGGGATCCAAGGTCAACTCCAGTGTTGAAGAAGAAGTTGAGGCTGAGGCTGAAGACGATGATGATGTCATGGATGTTGAATATAACAATGAATCCGATTCTGATGAAGAAGAAGTTGAAAAGACCACTGTTCCAGAGTTGTCTGAAGATGGTTTGAGTTTGTCAACTGGATTTGATTGGACTGGTAAGATCTTAGATCAAGTTGTTGCTGAAGAAGACTCTGACTCTGATGACGAAAGTGCTGACTTCACCAAGAAGACAAAGGCCAGTGCTAAGAAGGTTGTTGACAAGACTATTGCATTGACCACTGAAACTCCGCAATCCAATGCTGACTTTGAAAGATTGATCTTGTCTGATCCAAACAATTCTGTGAACTGGTTGAACTTCACTGCCTTCCAATTGACTGTTGGTGAAGTTGCTAAGGCTAGAGAAATCTTGGACAGAGCCTTGAATACCATTAACTACAGAGAGGAACAAGAAAAGTTAAATATCTGGGTTGCTAGATTGAATTTAGAATTCACTTTTGGATCTTCTGAATCATTGAATGAAGCCTTTGTCAAGGCCTGTTCCTACATGGATGATTATGTCATGCATGTCAAGTTGATCATGATCTACACCAGTGCTGGTAAACTTGACGACGCTGACAAGTTGTACACCAAGGCCATCAAGAAGTTTGGATCTGAAAGATTGGCTATTTGGGAAAAGTATGGTGAGTTCTTGTTATCCACTGAAAAGAAAGAAGAAGCCCACTTATTATTAGTCAAGGCCTTGAAACAACTTCCAAAGAGAGATCATGTCGCTATTGTCAAAAAATTCTGTCAATTAGAGTACAAGTACGGTGATATTGAACAAGGTAGAACCTTGATGGAAGGTTTACTTGTTGATGCCTCCAAGAGAATTGACTTGTGGAATGTTTACATCGATTTGGAAATCAAGTACAACTCTAAGCAAAAGACCAACATCGAAGATTTGTTTGAGAGATGTGTTGCTAATCCTAAGATCAACAAGAAGCAAGCCAAGTTCTTCTTCAAGAAATGGGTTGAATACGAAGAATCTCATAAGGATTCCAAGATGATTGATTACGTTGCTGCAAAGGCTAGTGAGTACATCAGAAACAACCAATAAGTTTGTTTGTATATATGAATATTTTGAAAAAATTAATTATTTTTGAACATTAAATCATTTTCCGTTTTAGGAAATTTTTATTATTTTTTAATTTTGGGATGTGTATATGAAGTCTAGTTTTACACTGCCAAACATGACACAAAAGTATACAATTTTCTTAGCAGCAATCATTGTTTTACCATTTTGCATTCTAGTAGTTCAGAAACTGTGATTAAAGAGCAAACTGAAACCAACCCAAAAGAGCAAAAAGTTTAAGGTATTAGAATATGACAAATTCATTTACACTTAGATCAATGTGCCAAGTTACGGTAATTACCATCGTTGCATACAATCTATACACTTCAGGTATATTTTACCTAGGAATATCAAGATTGATCACATTTTTTGGTGATATAAAAAAGTCTTTTTTCTATACTTTGAATGTATCCATTGATGCCTGGAATTTTGAGGAGTCTTTGTTTCAATGTTTGAAAAGGAATATCAGTATCAAGCTTATTTGCCTTAGTGGAAATTCTAGTAAAATACTTAAAAACACTGTTGCAGATAACTTATGCATAAACCATAATTTCAATGAGTTTTTTTACATTTTCATAAATATAACATTCTGTGCGTTGGTAATAACAGGTCATATCCTCAACAGTAAGATATATCCTCCCTTAATACTGTTTTTGTATGCAGAATATAAGTTTAGTGTTATACGAAGTATACGTGTTTCATTTGACTTTAATACTTTAAAACAAATAAAAAGAAAAACAAGGAAAAGAAAAGAAAAGGCATTTTCTGCAACTCCAAAACAAATACCTTTATCCAGAAAGTTATCATTCAGACCAGTTAACACAATTGAGCAAAGTGAAAATGATGATATTCTATCTTCTGAATGTTTGACTCAACAAAACATTAGCAATAAGTTAACGTACCCAACCAAAACCAATGTCAAAGATCTTGAGCGGTATGCACCAAAGATCGACAAAGGCTTGAAAAAGGGTATATTTTTTGATATGACATCAAAAGAGGGTCTAAGTCTATGGGAGAAATACTTGAAAAAGTTGGGGAGTAAAGCTGATAGTATAAATCCTGAAATCGAAAATTATAAAATAAAAGAATGCAAACTGGATATTGATATGGAGTTAAAGAAAATGAGTGAAAGTGGAGAGCTCCAAAAGTATTTGAGTATGAACTATAGAAGAATTTTCATAACTGAGTTGAAAATATGGGTAACAAAAAACAGATTGAATAGAGCTATTCAATAATTAAAATATTAATTTCAGCATGTATCAGCATATATTTACAAGATGAATAAGGATTATTATTTATATATCAAACAAAAGCAATAACAGAAAAAAAAAAAAGAAATCAGCAATGAACGCAATTACAGCTATTATTCATCATCCGATTCAGACTCAAGAATCTCAAAATCATCGTATGCCATGTTCCACTTATTGGTTATCTCATCGAACAGTTCGTAAAGTTCAAAGAATTTTTCCTTGCTAATGTCAATGGCGTTTGTGTTTGCGTAGTAGTCCAGATCGACTCTTTTTTTTATATCCTCAATGACGTTTTCTGTGCTCACAAAGGTCAAGTTGGACAGGAGGGACTTCTTCGGGTTGAAGACAATGGAGGTCAACAGACGTCTGAACTTGGCAAAGTCGATCTTGTCCATGTTTTCCAGCAAGTACGCTGATGGCTTGAAGTGCATGATCACGGCTGGACCGTCGTATTGGTAGTTTTTGTAAACAACGTCGTTTGGAGAAACATTGGTGAAGAATTTCATGTTTGGGTATGCCTTTTGGAAATAAGTCTTTATGGACTGGTATGAGTACACACCGCTAACGTTACCGTTATTTATGTCTTCCTGAGAGGCAAATCCTGCCTTCAGGTTGTTACGTTTCATCAGAACAAAGTCATCTGGGTTGTTAGGTGCAATGAACGCCAAGGGTTCAATGTCATAGATCATGTCCATTCTGAATGAAAACTTTGATCTGAAATGGAAAGCAGTGAACATGTTTTCAGCATCAATGTCTTTGGGTCTCTTTGACAGGATTCTCAAAGCAGAGTCTACATGGGTAAAAACAACCTTTTCAACATTGTAAAGAAGCTCCATAGGCTTGTGCTGAAATTGAGTTGGGTTGTTGATGTCTCTGGATATGTTGTAATACTCCAACCCCACAGTGTTCAAGGCCATTGACGAAAGCAACTTTGGAGGGAAAAGCTTGCACTCATTTTTATGCTTTCTGTTTACGTTTGGATTGACAGTTTTTCTGTTAACAGATTCGTAATAAGAAAGATCCAAAAATTCCAAAAGTTGACTATTCTCATCCATTTGATGCTTGTACAGAGAGGCCATTCTATCAGTGTACTTCGAGTGTGTTATTCCATAATTTACATCAAAGGCACGTTGCTCCTTTATGGTTATTTCATTTGCCTTCTCAAAATCAGTGAGGTTTAACTTTTTCATTTGGTGGTTAATGATCTTAGAGGTGTCAAAAAAGTATCCGAATAACCATCCTCGTAAAAACACATAGTTTTTATGTGAGGCCTTATCTGATGATCCACAAATGATAACAACATTATTCAAGTGCTTGAACAGTGGGACATTATTCAGTTCAAATATGTTATGATTAACTATATGATCCAGTGCCCAGGGCTTTATATTGACGTTGTTTGGCAAGGAGAACTTTTTACTGAGAGCCTTTTCTATGGTGCTATTGTTGATAGATAGATAGTGAACCTTTGGATCAAAAAGTTTGTTCATGGTGTATGATTGAGGAGCTAGAGAAGAGTTATATTCAAATAAATAGACAGATTTTCCAGCATCTTTATATTTCTGTGCCAATTGCTCAAGAGATGATTCCAGAATGGAAGGGTTATGAATTTCTACACCTCTGAGAATTCTGTTAAGGTATTTAAATTTTCCATACATAAATGTGATAATAATTCTATGGGTCTGTTTGTAAAAGAGAGATAGGGACTTGATTAGGGTATTACAGGTATACTATATTATTCTATTGAAGGAGATGAAAGATGAACTGTTTTGGTTTTGTTTGATGAATTTGTCTTTTTTCTTTGATTTTTTTTTTTTCTCAAAAGAAGCAATTTCTTTGAATCTTAGATGTTAACGTTGATCAATGAACTATACACACGTTACTTAGTTCTTTGTATAAATTTACTTTAATTTATAAAATGGATGTATGATTATAGCTATTCTATAAATCTGCATAACTTTCTTAGTTATCGTTGATACTGTATGAGTTAACATTACAACTGTCAGTGCAACTCACGTGCAAAGCGTTGGATATAGAGCAAAATAATTTATCTCCGAATAAAAACCCAGCAGAAGTTTCCCCATCGCACCAGAAAAAGATTACTCACCGTTTATTTCACTTCTGCCCCAACTTTCAAAATTGTATCATACGAGAAACCTTACCAACTTATTAAACAACAATGTCTGCCTTTGAAGAACAAGATAAAATAGGTATGGATGCTGCCTTTGAACAGGCTTATATTTCATACAAGAAAGAAAACGGTATTCCTATCGGTGCCTGTTTGATCAACAACTTGACCCATGAAATCATTGGTGTTGGCCACAATGAAAGAGTTCAAAAAAACTCTCCTACCCTGCATGGTGAAACCAGCTGCTTGGAAAACTGTGGTCGTTTGAAGGCCAGTGTTTACAAGAACTGTACTCTATACACAACCTTAAGTCCATGTATTATGTGCACTGGTACTGTATTGCTGTATGGTATCAAGAGAATTGTTGTTGGAGAGAACAAGACTTACGAAGGTGAAATTGAATTGCTACAAAGCAGAGGTGGGTGTGAGGTAATTGTCACTGATGACCAAAGATGCATTGATATCATGGATGAGTTCATCAAGGAAAAGCCTGAAGTATGGAACGAAGATATTGGTGAAGAAGATTAAAGTTATGTACGATTTTGTTTCTTTTGAGTTTCACTAATGATATATATATAAGACACCAATTTTAAAATCTATTTATCTTCATTGATAAAATCATATAGACATTTAACAAAACGATCTTTGATTTTAGACACAACCTTGGCAGAGTTGTCTCTGTAAAGGATGTGATAGCACATTCCTCTTGGGGACGTTATTATGCTTGCTGTTATGAAATCATCAACTCTCATGGCTTGTCCAAATACACAATGTTCAACATTGATACTGTATTCTTCTTTTTTTACAAAATTAACACCTAAGTTGGACATGGCATAGTTTGAAGGCAGCAACTTTGGTGTTTTATCATTATAAAGAGTTGTGTAGTCAGAAAATAGTTTTCTTTGATCAGTTACAGCAACAACATTTCTGAAAAAGCTCATATCACTCAAATTATCTGTCTTAACCCATTCGTTGATAGTTGTATTGTAGAACTGTGCCAACTCCTTGAATTCCTTTGAACCTACAATACGTTCCTTATCGGTAATGATTGGAGCTTCGTTGTTGTGGAATGAAATGGCACAACCTGCCAAGTTCTTCGGGACAACCATGGGAGTCTCCAAGTTATATTTTTCATTGGCTACATTTATTCTTCCTCTTAAGTCAGCAGGAATAAAAAAGGTTGTTTTAGTCTTTTCACTTGTTGGATGGTAACAGGAAATATTCCAAAAAGTATACAATAAGGCAGTTAGGCTGACTTGCAAAGACTTGGCTCCCTTAAGCAACTTCTTCAAGTCATCTGTTTCAATCATGAGAAGATGACGATTGTCACAAGGATTGTTAGGTTTGATACACAGATCCTCATCTGCCTTTAATAAAAATTCGGATTGAGCTGGTGGCTTTTGGCTTTTCTTAGCCTCAATTATCTGAGAAATTTCTTCTCCATTTGGCCAGGAGTAAATATCCAAAATGGCATCTTCTTTTTTAAGGATCTTGTCAACTTCATCAGTGGTTTTGAACATTTCCTTTAGTAAACTGCTTTTTTCCAGCTCCACTTTGTTTGATAAATTGTCTCTGCTTGCTACATACTCATTAATTAAGCATAGCGCCTTGTCCAATATGGATACCCCTGCCATACCATCGTAGAAAACATGGGAGTACATGAAAATTAAGGACTTTTCAGATATAGCAAATTTGTAATGAGGAAAAACATATTTATTATCTAATTTGATCAACTGATTTTCGGGCTTATTGCTTATCTGAGGCTTGAAGAATCTGCTTGGAGCCCATCTATTCATAGTGTCCTCAAAGTTCTCTACAACACTTTCTGTGCTTGTTTCATTGGATATTGAGGTACCTTTGTAAGTTGGCAAAAATGAGTTTTGGGTACACTGTGCAAAAAGCTCATCAGATTCGATTCCAAAGTCAGTTTTACAAACCAAATGATCCAGGATCTCATCTGAAATTTTGAACTGGTCATCAGTATCAAATTTAAACTCATAAGCTGTATCAACAGGAACGTTGTGCTCGTCAACAAGATCTTCCTGACACACAAAGAAAGCACGTAATGATTTTTCCTTTGATAACAGTGGCTTTAACACATATGTCTTGAATTCATTTTCGGTGATGTTTAAATTTGTGTCAAAATCTAAACCAATAAAAACTGAACCATAGTAATTAAAACGCTCTCTTTCACGAAAGTGAACAGAAAACGGTGATAGCTTCAAAGCTGTGGGCATATTGTTTCTGTTTTTTTCTTTGGCTGCTTCACCGTATTCTTTGTTACTAATAAATAAACTATCAATTTTCCGTAAGCAATGCTTTTAAATAAGAACCAAATACACATGACTCACTCACATATTTTTACATAATAATCACTATCAGCACCAATCAGTTTGGATTCATGATTTTCAAAAAAAAAAAGAAGTTCACCTCGCTGTTAACCCAGTCCGTGTTTTGTTTACCACGGCTTCTGGTCCAAATGCGGATACCGTTTATCGTTTTTTTAACGACTTCTGAACGTTATCAATGATTATTGCTGATGAGTCACAGTGGGCAAAAGCCACCACAATCTTGTCAAACGGTAGTGCCATATCCACAACTGTATCACCAAAAACCCAAACAATAAGAATGAAGATAAGAATGTACATCACAGTTATATACTATTACAAAATAATCAGTTTCCTAGGCCTTTTTGGGTCTACCTCTTTTCCTCTTCTTTTTCAATGGCTCACCTTCTTCTCCATCATCAACAGCAATGGACTGCTTTCTTTTGCCGTCTTCTTGAGGTTCAACTAATTCACCATCTTCATCTAGCTCCAATCCTTCTAATTCATCCTCGATTTTTTCGTCATAATCCGCGACATCATCCTCATCACTTACCTCCAGCTGTTTCAGCCACTTGCTGTCATCGTCTAAGTAGCTCACGGTCTTTCTCTTCGCCAATCTTCCTCCAGCTATGCTGTCCAGGGCCTTGGCCTCCTCAGCCTTTCTTTCCTTTTCTATTTCTAAGGCTATATCGAGGTTGTAAATGTCTGGAAGTTCCCTTCTTTGAATCATTCTTGCCACGATCCCTTGATCCAGGTCCTCCTTTCTAGCCTCGATGTCCATTCTCTTGAAAATTTCTAGATCATCCTTGCCTCTGGCCAACAACTCATTTACCTCATCATTGTCAAAGTCATCATCATCAAAGTTCTCTTCAGCCTCACCTGCCTTCATTTGCATTTTCAGCTTCTCCTTTTCTTGTAGCTTCAGCTGTCTTTCTTCTTCCTTTCTCATCAAGTCTCTCAACAAAAACTCTTGCTCCTCTGCGGTGGACTTGTTGTCAAATTTACCAGCCTGAATGACCTTACCATCTAGATCCAGCTTGCTTCTGGCCTTCTCTAGAATAACCTCCTCAACAGAGTCCTCAGTGATCAATCTTAGGATTCTAACCTCGTTTTTCTGCCCGATTCTATGTGCTCTATCTTGAGCCTGCAGATCCTGGTGGGGATTCCAATCGGAATCAAAGATTATAACTGTGTCAGCTGTCTGCAAGTTCAATCCCAGACCACCGGCTCTTGTGGACAACAAGAAACAGAAGTACTCAGAGTCTGGTGCATTGAATTCATTCAGCATCACTGTTCTTTCATCAGTCTTCGTACCACCATCCAGTCTGAAGTGCTTTATGCCCAGCAGGTTCAAGAAGTCCTGCATGATGTCCATGACTGTGGTCATTTGGAAGAATATCAACACTCTGTGGTTTGTCGCTTGCAACTTTGGCAAGATTGATTTCAATAGGGCGAACTTTCCTGAAGTTCTATAGATCAGGTTGTTAACAGTTCCCTTTTCAATCATCAATGAGTCCTCCACCTGTGGGAAGACAAATGGATGGTTACAAATTTTCTTCAGTTGCATGATTTGATTGTTGAATCCCTTGGCCTGTAAGGACTTACTTGTGGAATCAGATGATGTGTAGATTTTTTTGTATTTCAACATCTGCTCATACAGAATCTGTTGCAAAGAGGTCTTCTTACATTTGATTACCCTTTCGATTTTTGTTGGCAACTCCTTCTCCACATCCTTCTTCAATCTTCTTAACAAAAACGGTCTCAATACCTTGTGCAATCTTCTGATGATCAATAGTGTTTCTTCTTCTGTCAACTCCAGTTTATCTTGTGAACCTGTGTTGGCAAAAGGCGTGTTAAACCAATCATCAAATGACTTTCCTGAGTTGAAAATCTTTGGAAGTACAAAATTCATCAATGCCCATAATTCTGGCAAGTTGTTTTGAAGAGGGGTTCCTGTCAAGATCAATCTATAGTCCGTATGGTAGAACTTGTTAATTGTCAATGACAACTTGGACTCAGCATTCTTCATTCTGTGACCCTCATCTATGATCATGTGAACCCATTTAACCTTACTTAACACTGCCTTCTCTCTGATAATGTATTCAAAAGTTGTTAAGCAAACATCAAATTCCAAACTCTTGATTCTCTTTTGCATGTTCTTACGTTCATAGGGAGTACCCTTGTAAGCAATAACATTCAGTGCAGGTGCCCATCTTTTGAACTCATTGACCCAATTGGTCATTGTTGATAATGGCACTAAAACCAAGAATGGACCCTTGATACCCTTATGCTCATATAGATAAGTCAACAGGGATAAAGTCTGTACAGTCTTTCCCAGCCCCATTTCATCGGCCAAAATACCATTAAGCTTGTTGTTGTATAAAGAAATCATCCATTCCAAACCCTTCAGTTGATAGTCCTTCAATTGTCCACCTACTAAAATCGTTGGTTGCGTTAGTATAGGTTCTTTGATTCTATGTGCGACAGAATAATAATCAGTGTTGTCATCATCCTCATCCTCTTGAACATTCTCATCCTGAACAACATTGCTGTAGTCAACCTTGACGTCTGTGTTCTGTTTGATTTTGTCCTTTGTGTAGTCCTGCTGATCCTTAACAGCACTTGTCAACGACTTCAAGAAGGAATTTGTTTGTTTCAAAAGTCTTGTGATTCTTGTGTCCTTGGTTTGGTCCAGTAATTTCACATATGCCTCTTCATCGTTTTCCTTCAAGGCTTGTAGTCTTTTCTTTGCGTTTCTTTCAATTCTCTTTGTATCTTCCTTCAACAAAAATGTGTTGTTTTGCTGATGATTCTTCAGTTGAGCCTTCAGGTTACTTTCCTTGATGACTAAACTCTCAACAGACGAGGGGACTTGGATATTCTGAAAGACACTCAACATGTCATTCATCTCATTTTTATGGGATAGTTGCAATCTTTCCTTGTTTTCAAGTTCAATTTTAGCCACACTGTTCTCAACAAACTTGATATCTGAATAGTCCAGCGTTTTATACTGACCATACATGTTGTTTTTTAAAGGAGAGTTTAACAAGTTGTATTTGGACAATAACAGCTGCTTGTTAAAGCTATTGTATTGAATTATCTCTCCTCTTAGGTTTTTTTGAACCTGACTTAATTGTAACTCCTTGATTCTCAATTCAACCTCGGCTATTACATCATTCACCTCATTTTCAGGGAAGTTTTTCTTGTAATGATCCAAAATCATCAGAATTGTAAAGCAATTCTCCAGGTCATATTCCTTAAACAAATTAATGCTGAACTGATAAAGTTCCAATATCTTGTATAGTTTAATTCCTTCCGGTAGCTCACTAGGATATATTTTGAGATTATCAAGATCCTCATAGCCAATATCATTTTTCTTGTTACTCTTCAAATTGTTCACTGAGGGTCTATATTTCTCAATCAGGTACTTTTCATACTCGTTTATGTCATCTATATTCACATCCTCCTGTCTATCGTCAGCATTAGCAGCTTTAAGACTGGCAAGTCCCCTTTCCTGTTGTTCTGGCAAGTTGAATGTATCAACCCTCAAGTGTGGATCTGTCACGTCCTCCACTTGCAAATTGCTGATCTTGCTGTCAAATATGGGCTTCCAAATGGGTATTTTCATATCCATGGGTTTATTCTCTTTCTTCACCTCAGGTTTAACAACAGGTGTTGTTGATCTTTGTTCCTTGTTGGTCATTTGCGGTGAGTTCAGAGTTGGTGGAATTGCTGGACTTTGCTGTTGCTTGATATTACTTGGAGGATTGGATCCAGGCATTTGTGGTGAACTGTTGTTAATGCTCGGTTGTGGCTGTGGTGGAGGGTTGTCAATGGTACCATTGATATCTTTCTCAATAGGCTGACCCGCTTGCTTTTGCTTTAGCTGAAACATCCTCATTCCTATGTGCTGAACCAATGGCTTGTAGTTTTCGATGGTGCATTTGTTGGCATCACTCTCTATTAATTGCTTCAGATCAGCAGGAATTTCCTTCTTCTGCATTAAAAATTGAAAGTATTTGGTTTGAGCCAATAACATTTCATCAAAATTAGGCGCTAGACCTGTTCTGGTGTTGTATGTTTTGATTGGTCCATTTACAGCTGGAGGCTGTTCCGAGTTGGGGTTCGATCTTGGAGATACTGCGATATCAACACTTGGACGATGTTGCTGTTGTTGTTGTTGCTGCTGCTGCTGCTGTTTTTGTTCCAACAACTTTTTCTTCTGAGCTGCAGCTTGTCTCAAGAAATTTGTAAAAAACTGAAACTGAGAATTCTTGGCTAGTTCTTCTGGAGAGAGCTTTTGCTTAAGAAGCTGCCATTGAAGCAGAGCTCTATTTATTTCCTCTTCACTAAAAACTCTTGAGCTGTCAATAAAAGTGTTACCTTTGTTATCCATTTATAAATCAATATAGTTACTTAATGATTATTGAAAAGATCTGTTTCTACTGATCAAATTAAGCTGACAAGAGGTTAATAAAATACTGGTACCTTCAGCTCGTGGTATTTATTGTTGGTTATAGTATCAGAATAAACAAAGCATTGGGAAAAAAAAACAATAAATTCGACGATTGCGCTCTGTTACCGATTTTTCTTCTTTTATTTTAGGAAAATGAGAAATAAAGTATGTGCGGGTAAGTATCTTCTACTATTATGCTAACTCATGAATAAGAAATAAAAAAGTATTGACACGTTAATATATATACCGACTGCATGTAACTAGTCTTCTCCCTCAGAGCCTCCAAACAACTCCAGCATATCATCATCACTTTCATAATAGTCACTGTCTTTTTCTTGGTTGGCAGGCTTTGAGTCCTCTGCAGGAACACTAGGCTCTTCTTCGACCTCATTTGTATCGTTCTCAGGCTCATCATCGCTGAAAAGACCGTCTATGTCTTGCTCCTCATCCTCAACTTCTTCATCCTGGTGCTTCATGTTTTGTATCTTAGTTTCAATGACCTCTATCTCTTTATCAATTTTTTTCAATCTTTCCAATATTCTTTCTTTCATGAACTGGTTTTTACAGTTATGGAAAGACTTGAGATTTGTTTGCTTGACTGTCTGCAGTGACTTCAGCTCATCTATTAACAAAGAAAGTTCATCATCCTCATCAAAGTCATTTTGTTGGTTATCCTCCTCTAGATCTTCATCTTGCTGCTCTTGGTCAGCTGTTGGCTCGTCGATAGCATCTTCTTCCTCGTCTTCTCCATCGTCATTGTCGTCATTATCCTTGTCTTCGTCTTGCTCCAAAAGAGCCTTTTCCAACTCTAGTTCCAAATCACTTTCTTCACTCTCCTCAACTTTTTGCTGTTGAATGACATTCTTTAATTGATTCTTTAGGTGATCATCATTAGCTACAGTCACGTTATTGTTGTTATCATCATTGTCATCATTGTCTATTTCAGTTTCCGATACAAACTCATATTCAACACTTTCACTTAGTAGATCTTTCTGAACAAGGTTGTTTAGTGTATATTCGAGCTTCTTTATTTGAGTTAAGGAAAGTTGCTTTCTTTGTCTTCTTTTCAAGACATTATGCAATGGAGCAGTAAGCCCATTTCTTAAGGTATTGTTATGAGTATTGAAGCTTTTTTGCTTCAAGTTATTCAAGATCATGTCGTATTTTTTGTTATTTTTGAAATCAATCTTCTTTAGATTATCATACAGCTGAATAAGATCTTTATGATCTTTTTGATAAAACTCACTGTAAATAGGATCATCGCTTACATCTTCATTGATGAGCTCACTATTCAAGTAATCAGCCTTGATACTAAATATATCTTCATACTTGTTGATTTTCTTATGTACGTAAATAACTTGGTTAATGTTGTTATTCTTCAGCATGTTTTTACCATTATCAATAGATTTATACACTTCCACCACTGTTGGCAAATTCAACAGTTCACAGGCATAGTATTCAATACTTTCAGAGCCAATTATGTGTAGATTTATACTCAATATCAGTTTATTAAGACCCAGATACTCTATGTTGATGCAATCATCGTAGTTCAACAATTCCAGTATATCGGTTTTGGATAACAGCCCTGTGCTTAGATTGTTGGAAACACGGAGAACTACACTGCTTTCTATAAGGGGATTGGTTTCACCCTGAATGTTATTAGGAATGTTTAGTTTGATTCTAGGCAGAGTCATGAGTGTACTTGTGTGTGGGTTGGATATATTTATATATTTGGTACATTCTTAATTATTTTACTGTGTCGATGTTATTTACTCTTATTTTTTCTTCATCCAAGAAAAAAAAAGAAAAACGTGTGTGCAGGCATGTTAGCACGTGCAGCACTCACGCAGTCAAGTCTACTCAAACATTCGATACCATTTGCAATGTACAGCCCATAAGAATCACATAGTTAATGCTTCTACTCCATTATCAGGACATTCTAGATCTGGTATGTAGCCATTGCTATGGTCATTATCACACATTCACCAACAATGTGGTGAATACCCATTGCACCTTCCTAATGGGGAAGTATTATGCGACGGGTTTACCACACTTATCAAGCTGTCACTACAAAAGCGCAGTATCCGCAAAAAAAAAAAAGGCACCCATGTGAATTCTCAAGCCAATCTCAGCGCAAGTAATCAAAACCATGTGTCTATTATCTCTGAACGTTAATTTAATTTTGAAAACAAAAAAAGTGGAACATTAAATTTAGGTTCTATATAAGGTATATGTGTACGTAGAAATATCAGGGTCTACTTAGATTATGTATATACAATAGCACTGATACCATATAACACCATAGCTTAAACAA
>ERZ794949.313-NODE-313-length-16326-cov-164.697130_pt1 | contig 16326 bp, 7 predicted proteins | sample MGYA00511363_ERZ794949 | MGnify/ENA primary metagenome ERZ794949 (study PRJEB30137, sample SAMN04331402) | food metagenome | isolation source: T1 must sample point D1 replicate B | place: Australia: South Australia ...
TTATATCCGATAATAATATGTTATCCCCGATGTCAGTGCGTTATCCCCGATCAAGCTCCTGCACGTGCCAAAAAGGGGATAAAATCGGCTATTAGTCTTATTTTTTCTTGTTTTTACCTCCATCAAAAGGCGAGGATTATTTCTCAGTACCAATATCCTTTTTTGGATAAGCGCAACTAATTTGAACAAAAAAATTTTAAAAAAAAATGTGTGGTGGTGTAATAAAATTGTTTTTTCCTTCTTTTTTAACACATATCAGCGCTTATCTTCACACCTTTATCAAAAACTGTGTACTATTAATTCCACACTTTTATCCTTGGCTACTCCAAATGTCGTATCTTTGGTTGACACAATATCAACTTTGTAGGTAATTCTGACTATCTGCCCTTGATTCGTACAATTATCTGCGAAGATTATTGTAATTTCTTATTCATCGATGAGCATTTAGGAAATATGACTAAACATGTTAATTGAACATATTCAAATTGCTTTTTCAACTCCTTTTTTTTTTTATTTGAAAAAAAACTATTTATTTTGCAATTCACTATGCTTATATAAAGAAGATGGTTGAACACTTAATTGGAAATTATCTTCTGTTCATATTTTAAATTTCTTTGGTATAGAAAAGAAATTATCATAAAACCAATAAAAAACATATTAATATATACCAACACATAATGGTTAAGTTTTTACACGGTGAATTAAAATACGGTTTCTACCCAGTCGTCAGAGACGTTCCGTATGTAAATGAAAATGAAACTGGTATTGCTTCCGATGAGAGTGATCAAGCTTCTGACGCTTCAAGCACTTCTTCCAAAGAAAAGAATTCTGCTGAAGTTGGCAAAAAATCTTTAGTTTCTACTGGTTCAGCTGATGAAGTTATCCCAGAATCTACCGAACTATTAGAATACAGAGATGAAGCTAACAGACCATGGTACAAATTCTTTGATGAATTAGAGTATTCTTTACCAACTATTCAAAGAAAAGCCAACAAATGGTCTTGGTTTGGTCCTTTCCAAACCAAGGATGAAAAATGGACTGTTATCAAGTTAGATTTGACTTTGGCTGTTATTGCGATGCTTGCTTACTGGTCTAAATACTTAGATGCTGTCAACTTAAACAATGCTTATGTTTCTGGTATGTCTGAAAAATTAAACTTGAAAGGTAGTGATTTAACCGACATTCAAAATATTACTAGTATTGGTACAATTATTTTCCAATTACCTTTCTTATTCTTTTTGGACAGAATTCCATTAGTTCCATACTTGGTTACTGTTGAAATCATTTGGTCTTTTGCAACATTGGGTGCTGGTTTTGCTAAAAATGCTGCTCAATTGAAGGCTTGTAGATTCATCATTGGTATGATGGAATCCAACTCTTACCTTGCTTACCAATATTTAATTGGTGGTTTCTATCCTACTTCTATGTCCACTACTAGATCTGCTATCTACTACCTTGGTCAAGCTGCTGGTTCGCTATCTTCCGGGTTTTTGATGGCCAGAATTAAAAAAGATTTAAGTGGTGTTAGTGGTCATGAAGGTTGGCAATGGAACTTCTTTATCGATTGTATTATTGGTATTGTTATTGCTGTTCTTGCCTTCTTTACATTACCAGGTAATTCTCCTGATAAAGTATCCTCCATTTGGTTATCTGATACAGACGTCCAAAACATTAGAAAGTACAATCCTGGTTACAGAAACAAAGTTGTTGACACTAAAGATTTATTAAGTTGGAAGAGTTGGAAAAAGTTACTACTTGGCTACAAAGTTTATGTTTGTGTTTTATACACTACCTTCTGTTGGTTATCTTCTAATGCCTCTTCTGGTTCTTACCTATTGTGGTTGAAGTCTTTGAAGAGATACTCTGTTGTTGAACTAAACAACTTGTCTGTTATTCCATCTGCCATTTTCTTTGCTTTATTAATGCTTGATGCCTTCTGGTCTGACATTCTTGAATCCAAATATCAAGCTGTTATTATTTCTCAAATTTTAAATTTATACGGTAACATTGTTTTATCTGTTTGGGATGTTTCTGAAAGCTTAAAGAAATCTGCTTTCTACTTGCAAATGGCTGGTTGGATGTCTGCCCCACCTGTTTATATGCAACTTGCTGCTATTTCCAAACACGACACAACTGAAAGAGCTCAAATCTTAGTTATAAGTAATATTTTTGCTTCAAGTTGGATGACAATTACCAATAAGCTAAATTGGGATTCTGCTGATGCCCCAACTTATCCAAAGGGTTTCCCATTTGTTGCTTCTATTGCTGGTATTCTAGGTGTTTCTTCTGTCATTTTCTTGTATTTCCAAAAGCAATACGATAGACAACATGCCAAGAGTAACGGTATTATTTTATACAATTCCAAGACTGGTGAAAACTACCCACCAAGTAAAGAAAATATTTGATTTGCATAGCATAAATGAACTTCATTATTGTTCTAATTTTAAAAAAGTTTAATATATATAAAGTACAAAATATAACACATTAATTTTTAATACATAGCAGTAATCACATAGGTATAATATTAAGTTTAATCAATTATGGCCAAGGTCACATGTTTCCATCAGTTCTAGTCCGATATTCGGCTAAATATAATCACGTGCTTGTTTTCAAATTATTCTTCGGATTTATAAACATTCAAAGTAAAAGAAAAAAAAATTTTCTGGAAGAAAAAAAATATGAGTTCAATAGCTTGAATAATCTATTTTATATAATGTTGTTCACTTATCGAAAGGAATAACTTGAGGGATAAAAGACCAAAATAAAAAAACCCCCCAAATTCATATTTGAGATCTTAATAACTTAATTAATTTTGTAAAATGTTGAGAAGAACTGTCATTAATAACTTAAAAAGAGCTAGTTACTCTTCTTATAACGATGTCCAATTTGGTAATGAAGCCAGACAAAAATTGTTAAAAGGTATCACCACCTTAGCTGATGCCGTATCTTCCACTTTAGGTCCAAAGGGTAGAAATGTAATCATAGAACAACAACATGGTATTTTACAACCTAAGATCACCAAAGATGGTGTCACTGTTGCCAAGGCCATTACCTTGAAAGACCCATATGAAAACTTAGGATGTAAGTTACTTCAACAAGTTGCCTCTACCACCAATGAAATTGCTGGTGACGGTACCACTTCTGCTACTGTTTTAGGTAGAGCTATTTTTGAAGAATGTGTCAAGAATGTTGCCGCTGGTTGTAACCCAATGGATTTAAGAAGAGGTACCACTTTAGCTGTTCAAAAGGTCATCGAATTTTTAGAAGCCAACAAGAAAGAAGTTACCACTAGTGAAGAAGTTTTGCAAGTAGCTACTATTTCTGCTAATGGTGACCATTATATTGGTAAAATTATATCTCAAGCTATGGAAAAAGTTGGTAAGGAAGGTGTCATTAATGTAGAAACTGGTAATCAATTAGAAGATAAGTTAGAAATTGTTGAAGGTATGAATTTCGAAAAGGGTTGGGCTTCTGGTTACTTTGGTATGAACGCTAATGCTGACGGTGGTAACAAACAAGAATTCAACAAGCCTTTAGTTTTTATCTCTGAATTTAAATTGACTCAAGCCAAACAAGTCTTGCCTGCTATGGAATTAGCCAAGAAATTGAATAGGGAGTTAATCATCATTGCCGAAGATGTTGATGGTGAAGCTTTAACTTGTTGTGTTTTGAATCACGGTAGAAACGTTATCAGAAATTGTGCTATCAAAGCTCCAGGTTTTGGTGACAACAGAAAGAACATGTTACACGACATAGCTATTTTAACTGGTGGTCAAGTCTTTTCTGAAGACTTTGCTAAATACCCTGAAAGTATAACCCCAGAAGACTTTGGTTCTTGTGATTCCGTTCAAATTACTAAGAGTTCTACTTTAATTTTGGGTGGTCATGGTGATAAGAGCAGATTAAAAGATAGAGTTGAATACATCAAGAATACTTTGAAAGATGGCTCCATCACTGATTACGAAACTGAAAAGTTGCAAGAAAGATTAGCCAAATTAGATGGTGGTGTTGCTTTGATCAGAATTGGTGGTGCCAGTGATGTTGAAGTTGGTGAAAAGAAAGATAGATACGATGATGCTTTGAACGCTACTAGAGCTGCTGTTGAAGACGGTATTCTACCAGGTGGTGGTACCGCTTTATTAAAGGCCACCCAAGTATTAAATGATTTACCAGTTGATAACTTTGATCAAAAATTAGGTGTTGATATCATAAAGAAAGCCATTACTAGACCATCAAGAAAGATTATTGAAAATGCTGGTTTGGAAAGTTCCGTTATTGTTGGAAAGTTAACCGAAGAAAACAGTGAATACTTAAAGAACTTTAACTTTGGTTACGATGCTGCCAAATTGCAATATACCAATATGCTTGAGAGTGGTATTATTGATCCATTTAAGGTTGTAAGAACTGGATTATTAGACGCCAGTGGTATTGCAACCTTGTTAGCTACTACTGAAGTCGCTATTGTTGACTCCAGAGAACCAGCTGCTAAGAAGCCAGGTATGCCAGGTATGCCAGGAATGATGTAAGCAGAGTTTTGTAAGTGCTAAGGAGAATTCAAATAAAATAGGCAATCTCGTGAATCTGTAATCATTTATCTCCGACATTTCATAGAATTCAGCCAAAGTGATATAATAGTATCAAGATATATGGTTATATATGTTTTAAGTTTAAACGTGTAAATAAGTTTTAATAATAATGTTACTCAATTTTTTATTTATTATTTACTAAGTTTATATATTGTAGTTTACATTTAACATTTTAATATAGTTTAAATTAGTTAAAAAAAAATTACATATAAATTATTTAATACCAACATTGAAATAATGTAAACATAATTAGTATCTTTTTACATTATTAATTAAAACAGCAGCACGAAATTAAGTAACAAGTTTATTCCAGTGTGTTCATATAACCATAGCTTTGATCTAGTATAGCGATGCTCTTCAACACGAAAACGTTTCTTTTTTTCCGGTTTAAAACTTTTCCTTGAATTTTTTTTTTTTTAAATTTAAATCACTGATCTGTATAATATAGTTGAGTATATATAAGACAGGGAAGTTTATAAAAACCAGAAATACTCTAACACCACTGAATCATTAGCACCTTACTAGTCTAAGAAAAAATAAATATGGCCGCATTTGAACTGCCCATTGTTGTTAATAATAAGCACAGAAGACGAAATAAAAACATTCTTTATAAAAAATACTTCATATACAAGCATCTTCTCGCACAGCTGAATAATGATGTTAAGCCTATAGTAAATGATAAACAGAAAAAGAAGGCTATGAGAAAAATATTTAACAAGAGACTTTTACACTTCAAAGAAAAATATGTATTATCTTTTGATAGACCACATTTGTCATATGAAGAATGGTACCCAAAACAATTTATAGAAGAGGAGGTTATTAACAAAGACGAAATTGGTGATATTCAAGACTTGGACGGCAATGAAGAAGAGCAGTCGACATCATGTTTGAATGAAGAAAACTCAGAACGCGAAAGAGAAGTAGAAAAAGTTGATTTGTCATACCATGTGTTTAATAAATGGAATTCAAATGGTATGGTGAAGGAAATGAAAAAACAAAATAGGTCTATATTATTAGACACAACAAAAACGGAAGAACTTGAATCTTTTGATAAGCAGTACTTAAAAAAGTCATTGATACATTTTAAATCAAAAGATTTTGTAACAGAATTTACAGAAAATCACATTATAGACAATAATTTCAAGTTGAGAACCACATCTAATGTCATGCAAATATGGCATGTTTCAATTTTGAAAAAGAACTGGGATCGAGCATATAGATGCATGTCAATAATTTTGCGGACTGAGAACGTAGATATAAGACAGATTTACTCATTGATAATTGTAACACTACAGAACTATAAATGCAACGATAGAGCGACAACTGGATTCACACAAAAAGATACACTACTAGACTTTTTGAAATGGACTACTTTTAGTAACAGTCCATTGATTAGAATAAACCTTAATAAAATACAAACAGGAAGATTTCCTTTCAACAAAAACATCAAGACTTTTAGTACTATCCCACACACAATCTACTACTTCTTGTTTTATAACATATTGAAGCACTACCACGATTTCATGCAATCACAACAAAAATCGGATATTACAAAGTTCAAAATATTTTTAGCTTCCATTGAAGAAATGATGTTAGTTCCACCTTTTGAACATGATTTTTTATTCAACTATTACTTGGGGTTATCTTACATGATTTTGGTAGACTTTTTTAGCATATTGCTTGAAGCTCCTGGATACTTGTCTAAGGACGAGCTGTTCAGAGATGTTAACTTATATCTGAACAAGTCAATTAAAATTTTTAAACAACTAGGTATTCCAACAGATGTTAAGGACTTTGAATCATTCAATAATAAAGGAAACAACCAAAATTTGTATTATGTGAATAAAAAGCATTTGTCCGAACAGTTGAAATTTTTAAAAAACAAAATATTCGGAACTTCTATAGAGTCAAGCTCATCAGATGAATCAAGTTCTTCGGAAGAACAACATTTATCAAGTGATGATTCTTTTAATGAAAAATTTGAGAACAAAATTAATAACTTGAAAGATGACGAATTCAAAACGAACAACATCTTTTCTGATCTCGATGAGGACGAAATGTTTAGACAAGAATCAATGATGTTTGAGAATTTAAACGGCACTAGTACTCAGCAAAAATCTGAAAACGATCAGAGTAATCATTATTGGATGGATTGAAGTCATATAGTATATATTTGAAGCCAAAAATTTGGATTTTTTTTTTTTTTAAATAAAAACATTTATAATTTTTTATCAGATTGGTATAAAACCAGTTGTACTTATCTCAATTTTTATGTGCTTGGTGTCAGATTCTTCATTATCAACTTTCTCAAATTCACCACTAGTTTTCATATTGTGTTTTAGGGAGATTAAAGAATCTTTAGTGTAACCTTTATACATTGCTATGGTCAATTCGTCGCCATCAACATCATACACAGGAATCTTTGATTTTGAAAAGTGTAGCATACGATATTGCATACCTTTTCTTTGATCAAAGAAATCTTTATACTCAAAACTACTGTCGCTATCATCAATCTCTTGAATTTCATCAGGTTCTACATTTGGGTTGAAATAATCATTTTCGGCATTACTCGATCTTAAAGGAGATTCATTTTGGGCATTTTCTGATGTGAAGTTTTCATTTTCTACACTTTGCCCAGTCACAAGTGGTATTAAACCTGGTTCTTCTATATTACCAGAATTCGAATTCTTTTCATCCATTGTTTTAATTCTATTTTTGTAAAACACTTGTCTCCTAATTTTTCCTGTTTCTGCATCAAAAATGTCCATTCTACACATTGGACAGTTTTTAGATCTTTCAAACCAGGTTTTTAAACAATATAAATGTAAAAAGTGACCACAAGGCAACGTTTTAGGATTATATTTGATCAAAGCATCTTGTATTATGTTATCTTCCATTGCTACTCTATGTTTATTCATGGCTACTTTCAATTGATATTTAGTAGGGTACAATGAATCCATGCAAATAATGCAAGTATCATCTTCTTTACATTCTGATTCTGTTGGTGAAGGAAGATCTTGTAGTTGCTCATATTTATCATATATGTTCATTAAGTTTTGGACGAGTGAAAAAGCAGAATAAACTTCTGAAATCGTTTGGTTACTAATAAGTGTAGATAAAGTAGAAAATTTGCTGTAGGTACATGCAATAACAAGTCTAGCACCAATATTAAGTACGTTAGTCACCAAAGAAATCATTAATTCTATTCTGTATTTGGCTTCAAAGGTATCATTATATCCGAATATACCTTCATCATCAGAGTCTAGATATTCATCTTCTTCATTACTGATATTAGATTCCAAACTGCTGTCACTTCCTTCTTCATCACTAACAGTATTCTCGTTTATCTGTCTCATAGATTCTCTCAATTTCAATACAATGCTGTCTTGTTGACATTTGGACTTGTACGCATCTAATAAGTTTACTACAGAAAAACACCAAGTGGAAACAGTCTTTATGGTTAATAATGTGAAAAATATTCTAAACGCAAAAGCTAAAATATCAATGCCACTACTTGCATTAGAAATTTTACTTCTTGGTTTGTTAAATTCCCAAGCACTTTTAAGAGAACCTAAAGTCAAAATTAATAAAATCAGAAAATATCTTGATCTGTAAAAATTCATCACAAAATAAATGTTTCCGATTTTCAATTGCCGTTTATCTTCTTCTAAAGAATCACCGGTTAAAACTTCTTCATTATAATTGGAATTATCATCAGCACCTCTTGCATTTGTAAGCCTAGAATAGATCATTTCTAATCGATCTAAATTGATCCAATGAATAATCCTTACACTCAAAGATATCACTATATAAATAGCAATATTAAGAGTAAAATTACTCTTAGACTTTATTATGAACAAATCTATATTTCCTAAAATATCGTCCTTATCCAAAGAGTGAGTCTTCATGAGAAAAGTAAACATTACTATATCGTTTATAACAGTTGAAACAAATCTCGTGTTTATGTTTTCGGTTTCAATCAGTCTTAGTTCGCCAAAAAGAAGCCATTTAATCAAAATTATGTTAACAAAAACATAACTGTTGTATAAAATAAAATTTAAAGTAATCAAGAATGAGATATTATAGCTCGGAGGTCCTCCATCAACATAACCTACCAGATTAAAATCAGAAGAAAACAGTTGAAGTAACAGCTGTAATAAATTGCTTGACTTTGCCAAAGCATTCATTAACGTTATTGCAAAGACTCCATATGTAAAAATTCCGTATAAAATAAGTTTATAATCTTTAATATTTCCAAACATTGGTAGTTGGTCTTACTCTAAAGAACTGTGCTGGATCTTAAACACGAAGGGGGGGTTAAAATACTTATAAAGGAATTGCAAATTTACAAAATTCGGACATAAGATGTTACAAATTTCCTTGGTAGCGTTTTAAAAAATCACATGTCCAAAATAGGAAATGGTAGTGTAAACAACTACAAAATATGTTTGGAATCCGATGTTGGTTTGAAGTTTTTTTTTTTTCCACCAATAACACCAAATTGATTACTTAAACGTTCATAAGTGTTTTTAATTTTTTTCCACAATCTAATTATGATCTTACTATAATGAAATACATTCTTTCAGAAACCAATCGCCTTTTTTTACTGTTTACTTAATAGTTGTACATACCCTAGATAATATCTTCAATCAAATTAAGAAAAAGACATTAAAAAAAAAAAACAACGAAAAACTCCCCCAATAATATGAGCTCTACTACTAAAACATACCAAGACATCTTCACCTTATTTGATAAGAAAAATGAAGGTTCCATATCCAAAGAAAAAGTCGGTGATTACTTAAGAGCTATTGGTTACAATCCAAGCGAACAACAAATCAAGTCTATCATTGCATCTTCTAACAACCAAGATTCTTATTCTTTTGACACATTGAACCATATCATAGATGAAAACAACGATATTTTACAATCCACCATAAACAAATCAGTTAAAGATTTTGTTAAAGCTTTCAGAATATTTGACACTAATCAAACTGGAAAAATTGCTGTTGGTGATTTGAAATACATGTTGACCAGTTTAGGTGAAAAGCTATCTAATGAAGAATTTGATGAAATTATCAAAGGTGTTAACGTTGATGACAATGGTTTGATTAACTATGAAGAATTCATCAAGGAAATCCTAAGCAACTAAAATTTATTTCATTATATATCCCTGAGAAATGTGTAATATATGGTTTTTTTTTTTTCTTTCAAAAATGATCAACTTTTGATGTTTCAATTACTTTGGTAGAAAGTTACCTACAGTGAATGTCGGTAAACCAAATGTATCTCTTTTAACTATAAAAAATGAACTGCAATCAATGTATTTACCTTTTTGAGGTGTCAAAACTCGCATACTTGGCACATTAACAAACCCTGTATAGTCAGAATAGCATACTGCTTTGAAATTTTTGAAAAAGACCAATGAAGACTCGTCATCCAAAATTTCAATTACAAAGGTCATTTTGCCAAGCAACTGTTGTCTGGTCCAGCCAGTTAACATCAAAAATTCATCATTAACATATGATATTTGGCCTGTTCTTCTCCATACAATAGTAGGGTTACCCACTTCGTTGATAAATGATGCATATTCTAAAAGAGTTCTTTGAAAACAATGCTCCATGAAAATCATATCTTCTTCTTGAAAGTTTATACACGAGGCTATAAAAACAGGCCTAATGGCAGCTATATCATAGCAAATCTTTATTACATCTTTTTTGTGAAACCTCTTTTTAATGTACTCTAGCAATGATGTAAATCCATGAGTATGAAGAAAGGGCTGTGTTATTTTAGAGTAAATATCACTTGGTTTTGTAAATTGTAATGAGTGTGTCCATTCAGGGTTGGCGACTATATGCGACTTACCTGATTGGTCTAATTCTAAAATAAATGAACGTCCTTTTTTTTGGTTTCCTTGTTTATCACGCTCAAGAACATCAGGAATGAATATCTTGTTTTCAAGATTGACAATTTTGTAATTTGAATATCCACTGCTTGTGCCGCTATTTTCTTCACCTTTTTCGATGTCTTCTTCGTCATCTGGATAGTAAAGGCTGTCTCCATTGAAGTTGGCTTCACCAGGATCATCTAAAGGTACCAATGGAAAATGCTGATGAAGTAGATCCACATCCGTTTGAAACATCAATTCAAAGCCTTTAGGCCCGAGATACTTGCAAATCTCTAGTCTCTGTCTCTTTCTTTGCTTTCTTATTGTTTTCTTGTGATAATTTATTTGTTCATAACTCAGATTATTTATTGCCATCATTGGCAAATCATTTATCAGTGCTGGTGTTACATTTGTTGTAGTTTTTGATACAGAATTACTTCTGTAGCTGTCAAAGCTGCTTCCAGAAGAACTCAAGTCGTCTATAAATACTTCATTGGCTTTGTCGTATACATGACCGTATTCAAATCTGTTATTTTCCGTTCTTGTATTATTGTTATTAAATACCTGTTCAGAACCGTTATTATAAAAATTCTGATCTACAGATGGTTTTGGTTCCATGTATGGAGAATGAGAATTTTCTCTTTGACTGTAATGTTCTTCACTGTATATTGACTCTTCGCGATACATTGATGGTGCATGTCCATTGTTGTTATTGGCTAGTTGAAGTTTGTTTTTAGGTGGAAACAAGTTTTTGCTAGGAGATTCATTTGGAGATGGTTCTTTTATTTCATTTTCCTCCTTTTTTATAATATTCTCAGTAGGCTTGTTTAGTTTAAGTTTTTTTGATGTACCTCCCTTTAAGCCAGAATTTGCTTTAGATTTTCTTATATAATCTTTACAATCAACTCCCTTTTCTGTACAAGTTTCACAAGGTCTCTTTCCAGTACATGAAAAATGTTTGTTATGGCAATATTCACATGCCTTTTTATAAGTTGTTTTCTTTTTTATCGATAAAAACGTTGAATGTTTTGGTGGGTTAAATTCTTTGATCTGGAACTTTGACATGAACCTAAGTTAAAGATAGTGTTTTAAATATATATATGCCAGCAGCAATGTTAATTCTGTGATTGATTTCCCTTATCGGTTAGTATAATGTTATTTTTTGTTCTTCTTTTCAACGTAGTTCTTTCATTCATTGCTTATAAGTAATGTTTGCTTTTTTTTAAAAAATAGGAGAAATTGAAGAGAAAAAGAATATGGCAAAAACTATAATGAAAAGGATCACGTGCATTTTCAGCTTTAATATTGAAATCAATTTTAAACAAAGTTTTGTATATAAAGTTAACCATTTAAGTTCGTTTAAAGTATTTCTTCTTTTTGGTATGCTTGAAGCTACTGCTTGCTTTTCTTTTTGAGCCAGCTACTGCTTCTTTGCTGTTGGTTTGTAGCTCTTTTAGTTTCTCTTTACTCAAGGTTGTATTATTTTCCAACATATCATTCATTCTGTTTATGCTGGTTCCCGTTCTAACATGTCCTGAAACGCTATATCCTGAATTAGGTCGAGAACTTTCTCTGGAAGATGTTTCAACGGCAGGCATAGAAAATGGCATACTCAAAGGCTTATCCACATTTTTCTTATACTTTACATAAGAATGAGTAAATTGCGCTTTAGTTTCTGCCTTTTCAAAAATAAATTTTTCATCTAATAATAATTGTATGATCCTTTGCAAATCCTCTTTAAAAAAGTGAGAGCCTCTACCATGCTCAGCTATTGTATCATGCCCATTTTGAACAATTTTTTGAATTCTTGAACCCCTATAAACATCTATAATATAATTAACTGTCACATCTCGGGTCTGAGTTTGCCTTACTATATTAACAATATCTTTACCAACTTCAGTTATGTCTCTAATCTCAACTGTATTACTAGATTTGCAATTATCACAGGTTTTCCTACATTTTTTAGGATCAAAGTTTTCATTGAAATATTGCAAAACCAGCTTTCTTCTACAGTCAATTCTATTGGAACAGTAGTTTAACACATTTCTTAGTTTATCCAAGTGCCTGTCTTTTAAGACCTGGCTCTTGAGTTCTTTATCTCTTTTTATTTGTGTTTCTATACTCTTGAAATCTGCAAACTGATAATACAATGTACAAAATGCTGTTTTTCCATCTCTTCCACCTCTACCACATTCTTGGTAGTAACCTTCCAAACTTCTTGGTATAGAATGATGGTAAACAAATCTTACATCAGGTTTATCAATACCCATTCCAAAAGCCACAGTTGCACACACAATTTTAATCTCACCAGATTGCCACATGTTTTGAATATTACTTCTATCTTCATTTTCCATACCAGCATGATAAAAAGCTGCCGACAATCCATTATTTTGTAGCATGTTTGAAACACTTTCACATTGAGTCTTAGAGTTACAGTATACAATACCGGTAAACCTTGGAAATCTCATCTTGATTTCATTTATCATTTCAAAAGTTGAATTTTTGCTTTTTTGCCTAACCATATAAATAAGATTCGGACGATTAAATGTTTGTTGAAAAACTTGAGCGTTTTGAATTCCTAATTGATTTAAAATGTCAATTTTTACTTTAACGGAAGCAGTTGCAGTTAGTGCTATCATTGGAATATCAGGATATTCTTGTTTGAAGAACCCTAATAGTTTGTAGTCAGGTCTAAAATCATGACCCCAACTTGACACACAATGAGCCTCATCTATTACAATTCTTGCTAACTTTCCAGAATCATATAAAAGCTTAATGGTATTTTTACACTGTTGCGATTTGCTCAACATTTCGGGTGACAAATAAATCATATCAAGTTCACCGTTTCTGAATTTTCTAAAGGCATCTTTTCTAGATTCCGCTGACTCTTTAGAAGAAATCATTTCTGCACTAATGTTCAACTTTTTTAAATGTTCTATTTGATCTTGCATTAATGAAATTAAAGGAGAAACAACAACGGTAGTCTCCATTTTTCCTCTTTTTACTATCGCAGGTAATTGATAACACAAAGACTTACCACCACCGGTGGGCATCAATACAAATACATCGTTCCCACCTAAGACGGCATTAATTGCATTTAGCTGGTTCTCTCTGAACGAGTTCAAACCAAAAACATACTGTAATTTGTGTTCCAACTCATCTGACCAAGAATATCGTTTGCTTCCAGCAGGTCTATTAGCAGCCAACTCGGAAACAGATCTACTATTTATTTGTTGCAATACAGCAGCTTCCAATTCAAAATCGCTATCCGTAGCGCTTTCAAGGTCACTGTATTTGTTTACTGTATTTGTAGATAAAATCTGAAGGTTTTCCTCTTCAGATACACTCTCCAAGTCAAAATTCAATATGTTCTTTTCTTTTTTTACTACAGGCTTGACATTTTGGGAAGATATTTCTTCAAAATCTTTATCTATAATTTCAAAATCTTCATCAGATAAATTTGCTTCTCTTTCATCTTCTGCATTATTAATTTCAAGTATTTCAAAGTCGTCATCTGAGGATTCTATTATTTCATGACTTATAATGTTATTAGATTTATCATGAAGAATCGAATTTTCATTCAGCATAGTATCTACTTTTACAATGTCAGCAACGCTGTAATTTTCCAGTTGGCCAATGGAAGATGATTCTTCATCTTGACTCATCGGAGGAACGTAAGACTGATCTCCATGTAAAACAGCATCCTCATCGTCATCGACAAATTCTCGATCACTATTGTGCTCACTATACTCCTGTTGTGAGTCAAAATACTGTGAATTTTCAGTTTCAGCCTCATCAGTTATATCTGTATTAGCAGACTTATTCAGCGATAGTTTTGCAAGGGATACATTGTCTAAATCTTCAAAGTTTTTATTATCCACAATGTTTTTGTTTAAATTAGTGCTGATTATGCCGTTGTTATCAAAATCACTAAAATCAGCGTACATGTAATCATCGTTATTATTAATATTTGAAATAACAGGTTGATTAGATGCTTTTGCCTTCTTTTCTAAATCAAGTTGTTTTTGTGCATACATGATTATCATGGAGTCATCACTATCAGAGTCATTGTCCTCAACGTCGTTATTATAAACCTGAGAAAACAGCCTTTCTTCTTTGTCTTCAGTAGGTTTGATATTTTCCTTTTGGTTTGCCAATGCAGGTTCACTAAAGCTAGTTGTTAAAGAAAGATTTTCGTTTTTTGTTCTGGTATCAAAATGCAGTAGCTTCTTTGTAGTAATGATATGTTTATTTATTCCGGTGATTTTCTTTTTTTTGTCATCTTGAGACAATGATGTTGCTTCTAAAATCACACACTTGTCTTCAAGCAATTTGACTAATTTTTTGTATATATCAAGTTTGTCTATCTCATTTTTTTTCACTTCAATATTTTCATTTGGTGCTGGTTGTTCTTGTCTGCTAAAAACATTATTGGCAATTGAATTTGTAACAATGGATCTTGGTTTCGGGGTATCTTTTTTCTTTGGTGTTGGTTCTTTTTCAGTTATTTTTTTTATTTCTGGAGCATTTTTGAGTGTAGTAGTTGTGTTATTTAGGGCCCTAGATGTTTGACGGACTGGTGATGACTGTATGTTATCATTAAATTCAGTATTATTTCGTAAAATAGGTTTCTGAACAGTATTTCGAATTAAATGATCTATTCCTTCCTCTCTATAAATCGTGATGTTTGCTCCTTTTTTTATAAAATTATTAATAGCCATCTCTGGTGGAATATGGGGCTTATGTTTCTTTATGTAATTCACCTCTGTTTTCAAGTGATGGGTTACCTTAGGCATGTTTACTCTTTCTCTTTTGAAAAAAAAAACTGCAATGTCAAACGTTAAATGCTTCTTTTTAAATTGATTTATATGATGGTTTACTTTTTCTTTTTCTGGTCTTCCTATTGCTTATAGTTACAATAGCATCTATTTCTTCACAAGTTACGCCAAAAATATCAGCTATAAACATTTTAAAATATATCGATTTTTTTTTTTTTTACGTGAAGAAACACCAAAATCATCGAATAGTTTTCCACTTTGAAATTGGTACTCCATCGGGAAAGCATATAATGCTTTTGGAAAAGTACATATAAAAATAAGCATTAATTAAAAACGTGATTAACGAAAATGGGTCATTGGAGAGACAGTTTTACTATGCTTTTTGCCTTTCAGAACATATTCTTATGTTTATTTCATTCATAACTTTGAATGCATTTAGAGGTGAGCCAACCAAAGTGAATTTCTGCTCAACGGTATTGTCGGAAGAGCTGACATCACTATAGACATCGTGGCGGACTTAATACATTGTGATCACGTTTTTGCAAAAATATGGCTTATACTTTAAAGAAAACCCAGCATGTATCTCTAAGTTTCCAGTTTATTGAAAAGGTTTTAATAGCAAATTATGCTAATGCTTGTGTATTCTAGAAGGTTTTTCTTAATGAATGGTTTTTTTAAAAAATAATAACCACTGTGAAAAGAAAGAGTCATTTAAACGACTGATGAAGGTACCATCTGGGGCATCTGAGACTTTAAATCGTTGAATCGTGTTTTTTTTTTATTGCATGTTTTAATGCAGAAACGATATTGTTTGTTTGATTTGTATCGTCACCAAATGTTATTTTTTTTGTTGATAAAGGTCTTAAGGTTGGTTTTCTGTTTTGTCTTGTGTTTGTAGAAACTAATTTATAATTATTTTTTCTATTAATTCTTCATTGTAAGTATTTTTGCTACTATTATGTAGCATTGACACTTTTAATTTCTTAAAATTAATTAATACCTTAGAAATATCATTTTTAGAAGCTTTACCTTCATTACTGACAATTTTGTTAGATTCTAATGCGGAAATATTGTTAAA
>ERZ794949.314-NODE-314-length-16315-cov-160.339791_pt1 | contig 16315 bp, 7 predicted proteins | sample MGYA00511363_ERZ794949 | MGnify/ENA primary metagenome ERZ794949 (study PRJEB30137, sample SAMN04331402) | food metagenome | isolation source: T1 must sample point D1 replicate B | place: Australia: South Australia ...
ACGTGGTAGCGGTAAACCAGTAACTAATACCGGAATAAAACGGGGTTTACCGACTATAACGAGGCTTATCAGTAAGTGAAAAGGGTACGTGTTCTGCTTGATCCTATATGGATCTGTTGATACCTAGAAAAGCTGTGATGCTAACATCTTCATCGTTAAAAACAGAAGAAAACAAAAAAAAAGACTGCAGAAGCTCTCTCATAGATAATCTGCTAGATCACCATGCTCTTATCTCCTGTTTTTTTTTGGTTATTGTGATGGTGGCTAGATAAAGTAACCAATCCAGCACCAAAGTAGTTCTGGTTAATTAAGTAAAGCACAAATATAGCTGTTGAAAGCACCAAGAATCAACAACATGGGCAAAGAAAGATAAAAGAAAAAAAAAAAAATGAAGGGTCCATTTGAGGTACATCAATCATCAACCTGTTATGGGCGTATTGCTCATAAGAGTTGAAAGCCAGACTATAAATGAGCTAAGTGTATCGTAATATTCTACTTGACCAGCCTTAATCCAGCGCCGATTCCGTGGTAGACACTTCTTAACTGCCCTGCCTAATATACGACTCTAGGCAGCACGGCTATGGAACTGCTGTTTAAACAGCTCTCCCTTTAAAGGGGAAGGGGAAAAAAGCCTAGGGAAGAAAAATACACACGTAGCACACAGCTAAAAAATTTTCTTATAATTTATGATTATATATGCCTTTCTTAAGGATGATTTATAGTGACTAAAAGGAAGATCTCTGAATAACCAAACACATCTTCAAATGGTTAACACACCTCCACAAACACCAGCTGTCGAAAGATCTTTTGATCAAGGCTTTTCTGTAAACATAAACAACAATTCTAGCCAAGATACCATTGATGACAATGATTTAACATATGTTGTCGGTATATCATCTAACAAAAACGGTAAATATAGAAAGAAAATGGAAGACATACATACCTTTGTAGAGAATTTTAACAACAAGCTTGACTGGGGCTACTTTGCTATCTTTGATGGCCATGCAGGAATCGAAGCATCCAAATGGTGTGGAAAGAATTTACACGATATTATAGAACACAAAATAAATGAAGACAATGACAAGGATGTTAGATTGATTTTCAATGAAAGTTTTGAGGAAGCCGACAAGGAAATCAATAACAACCTAAGTGGTCATTCAGGCTGCACTGCAGCTGTTTGCATTTTAAGGTGGGAGCAAAAAGATTCTCAAGATCAAAATAATAACGAAATGATAGATCATAGAAGAATGCTTTATACTGCCAATGTTGGAGACAGCAGAATAGTTTTAATGAGAGACAGCATAGCATTACGGTTAACTTATGACCACAAAGCTTCTGATCCTATGGAGTGTAGAAGAGTCGAAAATATCGGTGGTTTAGTAATAAAAAATAGAGTCAACGGTATGCTAGCCGTTACCAGATCTATAGGTGACAAATTTTTCGATACCTTGGTTGTTTCCAATCCTTTCACCACAAAAATAGAATTAACTTCAAAAGATGAGTTTATGATTATTGCTTGTGATGGGTTATGGGATGTTATGGAAGATCAAGAAGCTTGCGATTTCATTGTACATAATGATCTGGCCTCAGACCCCCAAACAGCAAGTGAACTGTTGATTGATCATGCTCTAAAACTAGGTAGTGCTGATAATATCACTGTTATGGTCATAAGCTTCAAAACATATGATGCTTAAATATATACTATTAAATATGATTTAAAATCACAACAAACAAAAACTACTATCGGAAAGTACCCCCAAAATAAAGAAAACTTTAAGTAATAATAATTATTTTTTTTGTTGTTTTTTAGTAGCAATTCATGAATCTAAAGCTTCTATCAACTCCTTCAGGTCTTGTATTTTAGTTATTCCATTGACTATTTCATAGTCATTATCCGTGTATCCAACCTGTTTTAGCCCAAAAACATGACGTTCATTGCTGAAATGGTTCTCAAAGGATGATCTTCCTGTGTATGAATAGTTTCCACATATCTCACATGAGTACTTTTGATCTAATTTATTCAACTTTATAAACCATGTAGGTAAATTATCCTCATCCGAGTCATCAGATTCTTCATCTTCTCTTATGAATCTGTCTTGGTGAAGAACGTCATCTGTTATTTTGTTTGACTCTATGTTTTCATTTCCCAATACAACAGCTCTCAATTCTTCTGTATCTATAATAGTCTTTGCATCATATTTGTTCAAAATATCCATCTTTTCTATCTTTTTCTTTTCATTCACATCAAACATGGGAAACTTCTTAAATCTGTCTATCTTTGACTTTTCTATGTACGATAACTTTGAATAAATCTTTGAATTTAAAATACTTGTTTCCAATCTCTTTTTAATATACACTACCAATATGTGTAATTTAAATTCGTTCACACTAATTTCTTTTATTAAATCAGTTTTGTTACATTCAGACCAATGGTACTTATACTTTAATTTCCCTTTGAACTCACTCTTACAATATGGACATATGATGAAATTTTGTTTTTCCTGTATACCATATTTACTAATCTTATGTACATAGTTTTCCTGTACTTCTTTCTCTATGATAAAATCAATTGGTAACATCGGTTGATATTTTTTTATGTTTTGGATTATTTGCTTTATACAATGCTTCAAAAATATATTATACTTGTCACTCCTCCATAATTTCACCTTTGATCTATTCAGTTTAAGAAGAACTCGCTTATTGCTTACAGGATAATGCAAATTTCCAAACTTTTTGTATAAAAAGTTTTCCAAAAAAAACTCCTCAGACAAACTCATGTTCATAACTAGTTCATTGAAGTGTATACTCAAGTCATTCAAGTCTATCTCTTCTCCATAATTGTTTTCGTCCTTTTCTTTGCTTTCAAACTCTTCGATGTCTTCATTGGTGAAGTTTGATATTTTGTTGATGATAGACTTATCTATGTAATGACCGTCTTCTTTCTCTTCATCTAATATCTTTTCCAATTCAAGTTGAAACTTCTCATCATCCATTACAATATGTTTCTTTTGTTTTTTACTAATGATGTTTTTACTCCTGGCTTGTTTTAACAAAATAAAGTCCACTTTCTTTCTAATTTGATCATTCAAATACTTTAATTGTTTAAAATTAATATTTTCATATTTAATATTAAGTCTTTTTTTTGTCATATTGCTCAGGTATGTGTGTTCTTTTATATTGAATTGCTTGATATTGCTTTTGACAAAATCATCTTGCAAACTAGTGTACAATTCAGGGTAAAGCTGAAGCAACTTGATTATGTCATTGATAGTGTCTTCAATTTCTATAAATGAATCAAACTCGTCATCAAAAATATTGTCGACTATACTCTCTTCGCTCATTGGGTAACGTTAATTGCTTTGGTATTTTACGACTTTAATTTCAAAAGAGAACTTGGTTTCGCCTTTCTGTTTTGCCTTCGGAGCAGCTTTTCTTTTTCTTTTTGCGCACGTGACGTAATCACGTGGACATTAGTATAAAGCACAGTGATGTAGTGGCCCAATACGACGTTATAGTTTAAAAGATAAATCGTTAACAGAAACTATATATAAATCTAATGCTTTCTTCTCTTGGATGGTCTGGCATTCTTGTCTTTCTTCTTTTCCAGTTCCAATCTTCTCTTTCTTATATCTTCGGTAGATCTCAAACCTTGAGCATTACCACCCTTTCTTTGAATACCCTTAACATTCTTACCATCTTCTAGAGCCTGCTTGACTCTTTTATTTTGAGCATCATAATTGTCTCTGAACTTATCAGCAATCTTAGGAGCTTTGTTTTGCTTGTGCATGAACTTACCATTCATCTTACCGTCACCACCCATGTGTCTTCCGTTCAATTTGTTTTGAGCAGCATCATTAGGACCATTGGCTGTAGGGTTAGATAAAAAGTTGCTGGTATTTTCATTCTCTCTAGTACCGACCTTAATTGGTCCAACTTTTCTGACCTTACTCCATTCATCAAATCTACCAGATCTGAATGAAGCAGGAATCTTTTGACCAGATTCACCAATGATATACTTCTTGTTATCCACACCTTGTGCATTGACGTATTTCTTTCTCTTCTTGTCCCAGACCATTTTGGCTGTTTGCTTGTGGACTTGAACTTTATCATCTGAATTCAAATCAAATCCTGCCTTGGCAGCATCAGTGGAGAAATTGGATTGAATGGACAATTGCTTTTCTTGGATATCAGAAGCAGCAGCATAATGAGACATAAAGAATTGAGGATCCTTGTAAGTACTTGGTTTTTCCTTTTTCTTTTTTTGCTTAACAGACTTTTCTTCTTTTAATTCAGCCAAAGCTTGGTCACCATCTTTGAAATGGTTCAAAATCTCATCAGGAACAGTGTATCCAGAAGCCAAATCTTTGAATTCATTGTCATTAACTTCTTGGTTTTTGAAAATCTCATCTTCAACACTATTTCTCAAACCAGCAAGTCTTTCTTTTTCCAGTAACTCTCTTCTTTCCTTAGACTTGACCTGAATAGGCATGATTTGCTTTCTTCTCTTTTGCATAAATATAGACATTTCATCATCTTGACTTCTAGCAAACTCGAAAACAGATTGTTTGTTTTGTCTATTTTGTAACTTGGCTAAGAAGGCCAATTTTTCTTTTTCTTCATTCTTACCAAACATCAAATTTTGTTCATCCCATCCTGCAAGCATAATTTCTTTAGTTCTTTTAATAGATTCTTGGGAAGATTGTTGTTTAGTTCTCATATACAACTTTTGAGCTTTCATGGCAACTCCTTTCAAAGTTTCTAATTCAAAGTTATTAGCCATCAAGTTTTTGTATAAATCACCCATGTCTTCTAACCCTAATCTTGGACAACTACCCAAAACTAATCTATTTACATAAGAAATTTTAGGTTCCTTAAAGTCATGTTCGGAATTACCCTCTTCAATCCATTTATTCTTCAAAATTTCACAACCTCTTTCATACATGCTGGTTAACAAAATCTTCTTACCTAAGAAAATTTCCAGATCCAATAAATATGGCAACTCATTTTCAGAAACAAGAGTATAAGCCCAACCTTTATTACCTGCTCTTGCAGTTCTACCAACTCTATGAACAAAAATCTTGGAGGATGCAGGCAAGGAATAATTAATAACATTTGCCAAAATAGGAATATCAATACCTCTGGCAGCAACATCAGTGACAACTAGCAAAGAAGTCAACCCACATCTAAAGTTAAACAATTGCTGTCTTCTGGCAAATTGATCCAAAGAACCGTAAATGTAAGAGATTAAGTATCCGGCATCTCTTAACAATTGGGAAATATATTCTACATGATGCTTTGTAGGAACAAAAATTATGGTGGCTTTTTCGGAAGGCAATTCGTTGGCCTTGGCAGCTCTTAAATCTAAAGCTTCTTTTTTCTTTCTGAAATTGGTGATGGTTTTATTTTCATCGTTGTCACCAAAATCTTCATCACTACGTTTCATCACCTTGGCATACTTCACTATTTGTTCAGAAGTAGCCATGTCTAACTTAATGACTTCTTGCAATAAATATAGCAAGTTGGCTTCTCTTTCATCGTTTTTCATGGAAACAAAAAGAGTTTCTAAATTTTCAGATATTTTAGTTTCGGTATCTAATCTTACTAAAACAGGATTGACTAACCCAGCCTTGGCAAATTCAACCAAAGATCCTGGTAAAGTGGCAGAAAACAATAAACTTTGTCTTTGCATTGGTAAGGCAGCTAATAATTCATTTAATTGTTCAGAGAAACCCATTTCAAATAATCTATCGGCTTCATCAAAACAAATGTATTCAACGGTTTTTAAGTCCAATTGCATTTCAACTTTTAAATGTAAAAATCTACCTGGAGTTGCAATGACAACATCGGGATTGTTCATCATCATGCTGAATTGCTCTTCCAAAGAATCACCACCAGTCAATAAAACAGATCTCAAATTCATGTTTTTGGTAAATTCCTTAAAAATCTTCCATGTTTGCAAGGCTAATTCTCTTGATGGCGATAAGATTATAGCTCTCACACCTATTTTAGCTGAATGTTGTTTTAATCTTTCTATAAGTGGTAATATAAAGGCAGCAGTTTTACCAGAACCGGTTCTGGCCATTGCTACGACGTCCTTCTTTTGTAATATCAATGGTATAGTTTTTCTTTGAATTGGTGTAGGCTGTTTGAATCCTTTCTTTGCTACATTCTTCAATAAAGTTGAACTTTTGAATCCCAAAGACGCAAAACCTTTCAGAATCTTCTTGTTCTTTTGTAAAGTCTCGTTTGATGTCAAGTTATCAAAGTATTCATTATCTGATTCATCTGAATCATTCTTATCCTTTTTCTGTTCTTGATTTACATCATTTGGATTAGTCAATTCCAATAATGGGAATGAAAAATCGTTTTTTGTATTAGCTGGTTTAGATTCTTTTTTTTCTGGTTCTTCTTCATCGCTAAGAATTTCATCTTGGATGTCAGAGTTATCAGAATCATCAGAAAATTCTGAATCGGAACCGTCTTGGGTTAGACCTAATAAGTTTTTTGTGATATCAATATCTTCAGAATCACTGTCGGAATCTTGATGTGTTTTAATATTCTTAACCATGTTTGTTTTTGGTTTCTCCACCGCTTCTATATGATGCTATTTCCTTATTAAACGTTGAGTTTAATGACTATCGTTGTACTTTTTAGAGTTTTTAAAAATTGAAAAAAAATATATATTGATGCTAAAAGTTCACATTGATATTGAATGCGAGTGTTTCCTAAAGAGGTAATATTTTGGTGTAAAACCAAAAAAAAAAAAAGAAATTTACATATTGAATACACGCTTCGTCTTGATTTTGCTCAGCCAGTCATGTGACGTGGCTCATCTGAAAAATATGTCACGGGATTTTCTCTGACATTGAAATAAAGGTATCAAATTGAAACTTTATAACCAAACCAACAGTATAACAACATGTTTAATTGTAGTTTAAGAACAGTTCCTCATATTACCAAATGTTTATACTCAACAAAACAAAATAGTTATCTTGAAACAGGTATAGATTTTTTGAAATTATCATTGGCCAGGAGCATTCAAACTCACAGAGATCTTTATAGTAAAACCAACAAACACTATCACGACTATACTCTTTTGAAGCTTTGCCAGCACAACAATGTGGATATAAATGAACTTTTTAAGGTTGATGCAGAACTAAACGACAAGCTGAATGATTATAAATTACCAAAGAAGGTGTACGTGGGGCTATCCAGTGGTATTGATTCGACATTCTCAGCAGCACTTTTATCGCAAATCTATCCAGGAGAAGTGCATGGGATATACATGCAAAACTGGGGAAAACAACAAGATTCTAGCATAAGAGATGGTAAGAAGTGCTACGATCAAGATATAAAGGAACTAAACTTACTACTGAAAAAAGATAATGCATTTGATGTGAAACAATTTCATGTGAAGTCTTTTGAAAAAGAATATTGGACTTCAGTGTTTGAACCGTTTTTGGAAGACTTCAAAAATGGAGAAACACCAAACCCAGACATTAGCTGTAACTCCATGATAAAATTCAATGCCTTGATGAAATACATAGACGAGGTTCTTGAAAAAGACAATAAAGATAAAGATTACTTATTGGTCATGGGACATTACTGTAAAAGAATGAACAAGCAAGGTATTTTCATAGCTGAGGATGTAGGAAAAGACCAAAGTTACTACTTATCCAAAGTTGATCCTTTGGCTTTTCAAAAAGTATGGTTTCCTTTAGGGCATATATTCAAAAAGGAATGTAGACAACTTTCCAAAGAATTTGATCTTTCTAATTACACCAAAAAGGACTCTGTAGGAATTTGCTTTGTTGAAAATGAAAGGGTGAAAAGTAAAGACAAAATATCCAGAACGAGAATATTCACACAGTTCTTGTCTGATTACATTCAAGATCAAGAAGGGCATATGGTCAGTCACTTAAATAGAAAAGATATCACTAAAGAAGATAATTTGATCAAACCCTTAGTGGCCAATTTTGTCCAAAAAACTGAAGATTCGGAACGATCTCCAGACATGATCAAAGTATATTGGAAGGCGAATCATAAAGGTTTGCATACGTATACTCTTGGACAAAGAGTAAAAGAGGTATTACCTCAATCTGACGAATTTGTAGGTAAATGGTATGTAAGTAGAAAGGATTTAGAAAAAAATGAGTTAGAAGTCGTCATAGGCCGAGACCACGTTGATTTATACGATCAAATAATACACTTCAAAGACATACTGGTCCAGGACCTACAAGGGCTGGAAAACAGCACCAAAATAGCTGTCAAGTTTAGATCTCTCCACTTAGGGGTCACCTCCAACGATAAACAGTTGATTGAAATAGACTCATTGAACAAAAACAATAGTGTGACTTTAAAGCATAAGCAAAAGGGTATCAACCCAGGACAGTATTTGGTAGTGTATGATTTCAATACCGGGCAAGTATTGATGAATTCCAAGATAAAGCAAAAAGTAGAACCTTAATGATAAGCATGTTTACCAAAAGGGAAACGCGCTCGTAAATAAAACATTAAACGTGACACTCAGGGCTTTTATTACTTATTTTTTTTTTTGTCTTTTCTTTATTCACTATTACAGACAAAATCTATATATCCACGGATAGAATGCATGATCTAAAAATAAACCAAAAGTCCATAAAATGCTGCATGAATATTTTGAGAGAAAAAGTAAAAAAAAAATTGTCCCATGTTTTTTTTTTTCTTACCAACTGTGGGTGGAGTGCTGAAGTGGAATTTGTCTGAAAAATAAAATTTTTAGTAGGGCAAAAAAAAAAAAATTCTTATTGTTTACTTTCGTTGTTGTTTTTCTTTTTTTTGATTTGTTTATTTCACTTCAGCAATGTGGGAGTGTTTCATCTATCTTTTATCTTTGATTTCACATATTATATATAGGGAAAGAAAGACATATATAAGGAGACCAGAAAAAAAAATAAATCACAATTATTAAAGAACTCACGGCTTAAACCCCCACATTAACTTAATTACTTATTATTAATTGTTCTTAATCCTTTTTTTATAAAATATACACCAAGGTTTTTTTTTTTTTTGTTTAAAATATTATAATGGCTATCACTAAGAAATTCTACATCACCTCCTCTGCTTTAGCTTTATTATCTAAGGCTGCTTCTAACACTACCATTCCATCTTCATGTACCGTTAAGTCAGCTGCTACTGCCCAATCTGATTTGGACAGCTTGTCTTCTTGTAAGACCATTTCCGGTAGTTTGACCTTGTCTGGTACTTTGATCAACCCAACTTTAAACGGTGTTCAAACCATTGATGGTGATTTGACTATTGAAAACTCTGCTGATATTGTTGCTTTCAACGCCAACTCTTTAACTGATATCACCGGTGATTTGAATTTAAATAACTTAACTGCTATCCAAACTTTATCTTTGGATTCTTTAACCTCTGTTGGTTCTATTTCTTTACAAGCTTTACCAGTTTTGGACAACTTCGTTATTACTTCTTTAACCTCTGCTGATAACATTATCATCTCTGATACCGCCGTTGCTTCTTTAGAAGGTTTCAACAATTTGAAGGAAGTTGAACTTTTCGACATTAACAACAACCCTAACTTAGTCTCTATTGATTCCCCAATCAAGACTATCTCCAATGGTTTATCTATCTCTTCTAACGGTGAAGACTTAGATTTAACCTTTGACCAATTGATCTGGGCTAACAACATCACTATTTTAGATGCTGGTAACGTTGATTTCCCATTATTAACCAAGGTCAACCAATCCATTGGTTTCATCAACAACACCTTTGAATACTTAAACATTGATAACGTTACCGATATCGGTGTTACTTTCAACATTGTTTCCAATGATGAATTAACTGAATTATCCGCCTCTAACTTGAAGTCATTAGGTGGTGCTTTAGTCATTGCTAACAACACCAAGTTAACCAACATAACTGGTTTCCCATCATTAACTTCTATTGGTGGTGCTTTAGATGTTATTGGTTCCTTTGACACCTTCTCCATTCCTAAGTTAAACGCCGTCAAGGGTGGTGCTGATGTTGAATCCAACAAGACCAACTTCACCTGTGATGCTTTAAACAAATTAGAAAAGGCTGGTAAGATTCAAGGTCACGTCTACAAGTGTAAGGCTGGTTCTTCTTCCACCACTGCTGCTTTGTCTTCTGCTTCCTCCACTGGTTCTGCCACTACCATGGCCACTTCCGCCTCTGGTTCCACTTCCGCTTCTTCCACTTCTACTAAGAAGTCTAAGGGTGCTGCTCCAGCCCAAGCTGATTACATGAACAAGGCTGGTTTATTCGGTGGTTTAGCTGCTGTTGCTGTTGCTATGTTATAGATATAGAAATACAACCGATAATTTAAACTAATATAAAAATTCATATATTGTGTAATATAAATAATTTAGAAGAAAAAAATAAAAAAATATAGTGACATACATCAACAAATTTTTTATATAATAATATAAACATTGAACGTCTAAGCATATAATAAGCAAAACTTAATCGATATTCTTTCTGTTTAAAAAAATAGTATAGTTGAAATTGGTTATATATAACTAATTATCTATTTTTTCTTGGATAAAGCAGTTAAACCTTCAGCCTTCTTGATGGTCATCTTTTCCTTGAAAGTGAACTTGTAAGACTTCAAGTAGTCATTGACTTGTTGTTCTCTATCTTCATCACTTTGGCCAGGAGCTCTTGGTGGTAATATTGGTTTACCACCAGTAGCTGGAGCAGCTTGGGCTGGGACGGCCTTAGCAGCCTTTTCTTGTTCTTCTAAGGCTCTGAACTTTCTTTCAGCTTCTAATCTGTTAGCTTCTTCTATCTTTCTTCTTTCTTCCTTAGCAGCAAGTAAACGTTCTCTAGTTTCCTTCTTAGCTTCTTCTTGTTCTCTTTCCTTTCTTTCAGCTTCTTCAATAGCAGCTCTTTCTCTAGATTCTTGTTCTTCTTGTTTCTTCAAAGCTTCAACCTTTTCAATGAATAACTTCTTCTTCAATTCATCAATCTTTTCTTGTCTTTCCTTCAAGAATACTTCCTTTCTGGATTGAATCAATGCTTCCTTCATTGAAGCATAATCACTGTAGTTAGGAGCTAATAACTCATGTAAAGCAACAGCCTTGTTGTGTCTTTCTAAGGCTTGTTCAGTCAACTTGGCTACAATTTCTTCGTAGCTAGCATCTTGTTGCTTCTTGAAATTTTCTAAACTTTCCTTTAGTTTAGGTTCTTCAACTTCTAATTGAGCTCTGTATAGGTAATCAGCTCTGGAGAAGATGGTTGGCAGTTTTTCTTCAAATTCTTGGTTGTCCTTCAAAGAAGCCTTCATATCAATGGTAGAAATTTCTTCAAAGGTATGTTTCTTCAAATCCTTTGGATCAACAACAACCAAACCTTTAGCGTTCATCTTGTAGATAGCATCCTTCAAAATTTGTTCGTTCATAGCAAGTTCTTCCTTCTTCTTCTTTTCTTCTTCTTTTCTTTCAGCTTCTTCAATCTTCAACTTTTCTTTAGCTTCTCTTTCTTGTTGTCTTCTAATTTCTCTTTGTAAAGCTTCGTTTTCAGCCTTTTGTTGAGCCTTCTTTTCGCTGTATTCCTTAGCCATACCCTTAGCAATTTCAATACCCTTTAATTCATTTTCAATGTCTCTCTTTTCAGCAGCAAAGATTTTTTCTCTGATAATTTTGACCTTATCAAAGTATGTACCCTTAGAGTATTCTTCACTGTTGATGAAGTCTTCTGTGAAGTATTTCAAAAGTTTTGAAGTTCTCTTGATAGATTGTGGTTGTGGTTCTTCCAAGTCTGGGATGTCATGAGTAATGTTTTCTTCTTCAGCATCATCAATGATATCAGCAGCGTCATCATCGTCAACAATTTCAATGTCTTCTTCATCATCTTCTTCTTCTTCTTCAGCAGCCTTTGGATTGTAGATTAATTTATAAGGATCATTGACAAAGTTGATGGTTTCAGATTCTTCATCTAAGTTGAAGAAAATGAAATCATTAGCAGCAGCTTGAATCAAGGCATTGAAAATGTCAAAGTTATCAAGGTCAAATGGCTTTGGTAAAGAGGCAGCATCAAAAATGTCAGAAATCAAAATAGAATCTTGAGTGGAAGATATGGCAACAAAAATTTTGTTAATGATTTGATCTCTTAATGGAATTAAGTAATCAGCATATTCTTCAGACTTGAATAAGTTTTGGATCTTTTCAGTTGTCAATAACTTCTTCAAAGCTGGAATAGCTTCAGTGTTGAAGTTGTTTAAGGCTTCGTATAGTTCCTTGATATCAGAGGAAACGTATTTGTAAACGTTTTCTTCCAAAACAGCATCCAATAATTGCTTTCTGCTTGGCTTTTCGGTTAAACCCATCATGTTGTACAAACTGTTAGATGGATCGTTAACACTCTTTGGCAATTCAAATTCAGAAGCAGATAAACAAGCCAAGAAGTTGACGGAAGCGTACTTCTTGAAATCTTCTTCAGTGGCATTTGGGTTGGTTTGGTATAAAGCAAAGAACTTGGTTAAAGCAAAGGCATTCATTAAATGGTTACCAGCGGCTAAAAAGGTCTTGGCAACACATTCGTAATAAGAAGCTAAAGCAATAGCCTTTGGTCTGTAGGTGCTGTTGATCTTAGTGAAGGTGTAGATGTCTTCAATGATCTTGTAGGCTTCATGCCATAAACTCAACTTTACAGCTTGTCTTAACAAAAAGTACTTGTAATCAGCTAATCTTTGGAAAACTTCAGCATCATTCAAATCAGTGCTTAAAGCGGCCTTGTAGTTACCCTTTTCATTCTTACCCTTGTGTGCATACAAAACATCAGACATATGACTTCTCATCAAATCACAGAATCTTCTGAATTGGTTTTTGTTCTTTTGCTTGGTGATGATGGTAATAACACGGTAACAAATTTGCATGTAAACAGCATCTAAAGGACTTTTGTTAAATGTCAAGTTTAACAAGAAGTGCAGTCTTTCTAAAACCATGGTGACGTAAGAACCAATGTTTTCTTCTTCAGCAGCGTTGCCTTGGGAAGCATCAACTTTTTTGGATGCAGCATACATGATGGAAAATGGAGTGACATTTTCACTTGATTCATCAGTTTCTTGAGATCCAATTTCTCCTAATTTCTTTTCTTGTTCTTCCAAGTAGCTGGACAATTCATTGACATAGGATTGAATTAAATCAGCTAAGACTTTCAAACCATCTGGGTTGTTGAAATAGTTATGTTTCAATTTCTTTAAACCTTCATTCAAAACACTGGAAGTCTTGTATTCAATGGATAAAGTGATTAATCTGGAAATAACTGGTGCAATGGAGTTAGGATCCAAGTACTTAACATTCTTTTGGTTTAAAACTTCACCTAAAGAATCTAAGGCATCTTCATGTAAGCCTAAGTTCAATAAATCATCAGCAATGATTAAAACATTGTCGGCATTGAATGTAGGTTGGTGTCTAGTTTGTCTAGAACCGTAGTTTCTTTGAGCAGCAGACATCAATCAAGTTATTATATGATAAATGGCTATGTTCTTTCTGTTTGGTTCTATAAGGGTTCAAATTAAATCCCAGATGTTAATAACAAGTTTTTAAATTATTATTCTTGCTGTGAAATGGAGAAAAGCAACTAGCAAAAATTTTTCACGCTCAAAAAGGAAAAAAAAAAGAAGAAAAAAAGGTCCAAAAAGAAACACGCCAAATAATTTCCTATTTAGGAAACCACCACGCATATAGAAAGGTTGTTAGCACGCTACATAAAGGCTATTTATGGTAGAGTATAATTAAATGTGTATACTCTAGGGGGACGAATTAGGACCTTGACTTTGATATATAATCATTTTAAAAGCGCACTATATATTACTGGATACCATTAGTTCAACTAGTTCATCACTTGGGTTGTCGTCATGTTTGGCAGTTTCAATATTGGTTAATACTTTTTTGATACCTATGTTTAAGCTATCACCCATGATACTACGCATTTGTTCAATGGATCCGTTGTCAGGGAACTGAGTTGACTTCAAAATAGCAGATAAATCTTCATATGTGGATACATTTGGAATAGCAATTTCGTTGTCGAAACAACTTAACATGTCCAATTGCTTTAGAACTGTATGGTTGTTTGTAGTGGATATAATCAATAATTTTCTGTCTTGAGGTGGTTTTCTCTTTAAGTATACCTTTAGAACTTGTAAGACATTGTTGGAAAATCTTGGACCTATAGGAACCCAATCAATCAAAGATTCTAAAGAGTCAATAATCAAAATATTCAAAGGTGATTTGTAAGCATCCCTAAAAGTATTGTCTATGAAGTTAATCTTGGCTTGTTCATTCATACCAGTAGTGTCTTCTGGAGAAATCATTCTAACAAATGGGAATCCGGATTGTAGAGCAATGGAAGCAGCCAATGCAGTTTTACCTGAGCCCGAAGAACCGTGGAATAGCAATGAAATCAGTCTTGTCTTGTCACTAGCAGATACTTGTTTAACATATCTAGCCCCATTTTTCAAGATATCATCGATTTTTGTTGAGTACTTTATTATACCACTCTCAATACAAGTCTTTAAATCTTCTTCACTAACACCAAATGCAGGTACAACTTCGCTTAAGGCATTCAGGAAATCTTGTCTGCTTACATTTAAGCTTTCAATGTCTTTGGCGTTCAAGTTGGTTTTACCTTGACCAATGTTGACAGTCTTGTTGATAGCAAAAGAAGAAGCACTTTTGACTAAACCTTCGATTTCGGCACCTGAAAAGTTCTTTGTTAAAGAAGCTAATTCTTTCAAATTGACGTCTTTGCCAATCATTCCATTATCTCTCATTTTTTTTGTTTGAATTTCTAAAATTTGCAATCTACCAGCTTCATCAGGTAGCTTGATTTCAACTTGAACTTCAAATCTACCTGGTCTCAAAAGAGCGTTATCTATAAGATCTCTTCTATTTGTCATACCAATAACCAAAATATTATTTAATTGATCAACACCATCCATCTTGGCTAACAACTGGTTAACAACATTATCACCTACACCTGTACCATCACCTCTTGAACCTCTTTGTTTGAAAACAGAATCCAATTCATCAAAGATAATAATGTGTAAAGATGATTCTTCACCTTTAGACTTATATTCTTGCTCAGCATCCTTGAACAAATTTCTAATGTTTTCTTCAGAAGAACCAACATACTTACTCAATATTTCAGGACCATTAACAATCTTAGGTTCTTTTGCATTCAACATATTACCAATTTTTCTCGCAATCAAAGTCTTACCTGTACCTGGAGGACCGTATAGTAAAAGACCTTTGACGTGGGAAATACCCAATTTGGCTATGACTTGCGGAGGGAATATTCTTGAAGCAAAGGCTCTTCTGAAAATTTGAGTGAATTCCTTATCCAGCCCACCAACACCCATATCTTCAAACTTGAAGTCGGGTCTGATAACAGCATCTGATCTTGGCTTCAATCTGGTCATTCCGTTATCTTTCAAATTAACCAAACCATCTTTTCCTTTGAAGAAATCAATTTGCGTTTGTCTGGTTAGTATACCCTTAGCTTCAACACCAGTAGCTAGCTTGGAAGCAGTATTTTCAACATCACCTAAATCAATGTTTTGTAATGACTTAATTCTTATATCAAAAACGTGACCTTTGAACTCCATTATCAACATTTGTGAAGGTGTAAAAATTTGGTTTTGGAACTTGTTGATAAAGTGTTGAGCTAATTCATCTTGATCAAAAGGTTGTGGAACAGCTTTCATCTTTGATCTGAAGTTGATTTCCAAATTTAGCAACCCTAAGTAGCATGGGTTTCCGTGTGTGTATTTAAATAGATCAAAGGCTTTCAATTGTATAGGTTGTTGTAGAGACCATCCACCCCATGTTCTTTGATTACCATTGAATCCAATGTTTCCAGGAGCCACATCAGTAGAGTGTTTAGTAGTGAAAACATAAAAATCATCAACACTCACATAAACGTTGTCTTGGAAATCATTTGGATTGACAGCAACAACATTGGCTAATGCAAATTTGTTATCAGGACAGTTTGCTACAAAAAGCTGAACTGGTGCTTGATTGTATAAATGTGTATCCAATGTAGGTGCTGGTGCTGGTGTAGCATGGGCTTTTCCAAACCCAGGCAATTTGCTAGAAAATCCAAATTTGTCCATGTTATTGAAGTCCGTTTGGTTACTACTTTTTTTTGTGTTTTGTTTTTTAGGGAGACTCTATATTGCTATTTTATTGATAGAATCCTTACTTAAGTTCACTCTAGTTTTTAAAATTCTAATATTCGCTTTTTTAAAGGTGTTTTAAAAATAAACATCAAAAATTTTCAAATACTTGGT
>ERZ794949.315-NODE-315-length-16312-cov-3.510549_pt1 | contig 16312 bp, 6 predicted proteins | sample MGYA00511363_ERZ794949 | MGnify/ENA primary metagenome ERZ794949 (study PRJEB30137, sample SAMN04331402) | food metagenome | isolation source: T1 must sample point D1 replicate B | place: Australia: South Australia ...
TGTGTCTATATAAGTACGAAGCTCTAAACCAACTGAGCTAATCGAGCAAATTTTCTGACAGCTAATTTGCTGAAAAATCAATAAATCATAAAAGAAATTTACATACAAATATACCTTTGCATGCTTCCATCAAGCTTTTCTCATTTTTATGCATTCCAAAAACTAGCTTTTAGACATAAAAATACAGTTATTCAAATATTGAAGAGCTAGTTATTCAACTAAACTAAAAAAATTGCGCAGAAATCTTGCCTAGCGTGGTTAATTTAGTCAATTTTTGGAAACTAAAAAAACATATTGTGCATAGCTTTGCGCTTAGGCAACTCAGATTTTCTAAGAGCCATGATATGATACAGGTAAATCAGATAATAACGTACAATTAGTTTAGTTTGAAGTTTAAAAAAAAATCTTGTAGAATTGTTCGTACGAATGTACTTTTAAGGAACTAAGATTAACAGTAACTTCAAGTTTTAGCATTGTTATATTATTATATTTCGATATATCAAGATAAAGGACAGTATATGTCACATGGTTTTTAATTCTCGATGAGTAATACCTATGTATACCACATTCAACATATGCAGAACAATTAAGTCAAACTTAACTATAAAAAGATCAGTACAAACAAGTTCAATCAATTAAAAGTAACAATATAAACAAAATTAACAACGATATATAATGTTTCTTTCTCTAAATACATGTTCTTCTTTATTGGTCTTTATCTTTTTGTTATAATCAATTACAAAACACCATGATTAAGTTTATAATGTCAAGAATCATGATGCTGTTAACAAATAAGACGAGATTAAAAAAATTATAAATAACAAAGACAGGTGTTATATGTTTATTAGTTCATCATTGGATCCGGTGCGCACATTTCAGCACAGCACATTTCTAAGCAGCAGAAGCAGCATAGAGCCTTACAGCAGGAAGAGCAGCAGCCATCATCATGGTGTTGTTGGGGCGGTTGTTGAACATAAATGACTTGTGGTTGCTGTTGGTAGTAACCTTGTTGTTGCGGAGGTGGTCCTTGTTGGTAGTAGCCTTGTTGTTGTTGAGGAGGTCCTTGTTGATAGTATGACATGTTGATATTTAACGTTAAGTGTACGGTTCTATATCTATATTCTTTGACTCTTTGTTTTAATTTCGCAAAGAAATATGTTTTTATAATCAGATCCTTGAAGATTTTTTGAATTCTGCCAATATTCAAATTTCTGATGAACCCATTATCCTTTTTTACCACTAAAAATAGAAAATTTTAGAAAAAAAAAGCATTGTGAACCATTTTGTCTATGGAAAAAAAAAAACGCCCCGTGGATTGACACGTACTCACCTAATCTTAAATCTTATAATGCAAATGACTATGTGATAAAACAACTATAAAACAAAACTTCCTTCTTCATAAAGATAATAACATTAGTTTTTAAACAATATATAGCTAAGGAGTTCTTTGAAATCTTTTATTTTTTCGTTTCCTTTGATTTGGTGACTGCTTTGTTTCCATGCATAGGCAATACGTTCATTTCCATAAAATTAACAAATCTCATTCCATACATTTCCGGAGGAACAGCACTAATGTCATTTTTGGAATGTACAAAGCTTTTGAAAACGGTTTCTATTTTTTTCAAGAAACTATAACCAGTCAAACAATCTATAATCCCCAAGAAATATAACTTCTTCCCATCATTGCTCGAAATGCTTCTACTCAACAAATCTTCCGTATAAATATCATCGCTGTTTACAAAATGTATACCGATCAATAACGAGTAGTCCATCGCATTCAGTCTTTTCAACAAAGCGACATCCCTATTCAGTTGTGCCGTCAAGTCATCAGCAATGTCCAGATCCAATTCTAACCGCATACTGTTGTCCAACCAATTTAAATCCTTGAGGGTTAGTGGAGCGACTGTCTCTATGCTTTCATCATTTGTCTGGTTCATTGCATCGTCTATGCTGGTTTCATATTGAGGTTCCACTTTAGAAAATGACCTTTGCCTCAAGGGGATTGAACTTTCAGGAATGTTTGTAATTCTCCCCAACAAAGATCCTTTCAAGTCAAAACTTTGATCAATATGCATAGGAAATACATTATTCATAACTATAAAATATATCCGTCTAGACTTGGGTGGGTTTGTAAACTTTAAGGTAATTGGCAACTTCATTCTATACAATCCGTAAAACTGAGAAACCAAAGTGTCTGGGTTTCCCTTGCAATGTTCATAGTATTCTTTAATATGCTTTCTTAAATGTTTGTGCTCTGACCTTCTTATTGTTTTGATTATGTATTTGTTATCTGGCGAATAATAAAAAAATGATCCTGATTTCCCTGGAGAGTTAAGCTCACTCAACACATGTTTGGAAGTCAAGGAGCGTAAGTATTCTTGGTCATCTATGTTGAAAATCTGCCTAATTCTATAAAAAATTTCAGGCGAGTAGTCTTTAAACTTGAAGGAGTAGAAAAAATGATCATTGTGAATGAATTTCAGCTTTTCAGTAGCTAAAAACTCATGCTCTTCAGGGATATTGCTTAGGACTTGTTGTTCGGATTTTGTCTTTTTGAAATTCATCTTTCTCAATTTCTTTTTCATCCTTTCATGATGCTTGGTAACAGAAACATTGATTCCTGTCAACATATTGTAAGCAATTGTGAAATTACTATGTCCGTCAATAATAGTCTCAGAGCTATCGTTGTCATTATCATTGTCAAGTGCAAGTTGTTCTTGAGAGTCGTTAAATCGAGTACTTGTTCTATCATTACTTTTTTGTCTTTGACTGAGATTGGTATTACTATCGTTTTGCTTGGCAATATTTGTTAAATGTCGAACTAGTTCCTCATCCCTTTTATGAGTACCAATTATAGTTTCTCGTTCATTGTTTTTGTAATCCACAACATCCACAACATCTAATTTTGTGGCCAAATGGTACTCCTTTATCGCATTGGTATCTATAACTGGCATGTGCATTTTAGAAGTTGTTCCATCATTTAAGCTTGTCACACTGTCTCTAAATTTTGATTTATGATCTTGCTTAGGCGATGTATTTGCACTTGAGTTAAGCCCCATACTTATATTGCTTATTGTTTGATTCGTACCTCCTGCCGCTAGATCTTTGACAGAGACAACTGGAATGATTTGTGAGTGTTTTGAGGCCAAAAAAGGTGGCCTTTGATGTCTTGAATGCACAGGTGATTGATTGTTAGTAGGAACAGAAGCAACAGGGGTTGTTGGTGTTGAGGGGGTAGGACCCAAACCACCATAAGCCAATTTTTTGTTGCTTATATCATCATGACCACTTGATAAAGACTCTTTGTGTAAATGTAGAAAATGCTCAGAGCTTTTTCTTCTAAAATCTGAACTGCATCGTTGAGACTTTCTTCTAACGAACGTTCTCTTTACTTCATGATCATCAAAGGATTTTATGTCTATATTTTCGGTGGTGTTACTCCTCTCTTCACCTTTTGTAAATTTAGAGCTTAGAGGGGAGCTTCCATTGCTATTGTATAATTTTGAATTGACATCAAATGAGTCTCCATTTACAAAGAGAGAAGGTTGAAGTTCCTTGAGTTCATTATCAGTGTTGTCACCTAATTGATTTCTACTATCAGAGGCGTCTTTAAACCCTACGACCATTGTATTCATCTATTAACTTTTTTGATGTTATGGTATTGCTATTTTTAATGTTAATTTTTCAAAATGAATAAGATAGATTGATTTATAATTGTCTGCAATCAAACTTTAGATAATATTATTAGTTGATCTTTTGAGGAAATGTTTATAAGTTTCTATCAAAGGTTATAATCTACTTCTTTGGTATTCTATGATATTGCTTTGAGTATGTACTTTCAAGAGTTGAAAAAAATTTAAATGTTGATTCTATAGTATGATATACAACAATGCTGATGTTTTGTGTAGCTGTGGACGAAACAACTGAACTTTGAAGGTGAAGGAGGATAGGGAAGTGAAGTTGTAATTTTTTTTTTGGCCTAGAAAAGCTTTGTGCGGTGAAAATGCGGAGATAGTGCACATGTGAAAAATCGTCTGAAAACTGATACGCCAAAACTGCCAAAATACAAAAAGTCGCTTAATCATTTATGAAGGAAAAAATGAAATTACTTTCCATTTTAGGATGTCATCTGCAAATTAGGAAATAACACAATCGAGATAATACGATAACGGGGGGGGTTTTGTTATCTAGGGTACAATCATCACGTCAAAAAAAAAAAAAAAAAAGATGTTTGAAGTACAATCTTAAACTAAAACTTAATATACAAGTTGTCACATTTGCAATTTATAAGGAACATCAACCTCTTTAAAAAAATCAGCTATATTGAAGAAATACAGGCATAAAGAGCATCCATTGAAGTTTAGCTATGAGTGTTCAAAAATTAGACAGCAGCTCTAGATTGAAGGATATATCCTCTCTCTATCTGAAATCAGATGAGAATCAAGATCCTTTAGGCTCTTTAAGTAGGAATTTTATTGCTGATGAGAACAAAGACGTTAAAAAGAATACTGTTTATGATTTGCCCTTATTACCAGTGCTTCCAAGAACAGTTGACATGGATTTCGAGCTGGAACAAGTCCCCTCTAACAATTATCTTCTTGTAGATAGAACGGATTCTCACATGATCACAAAAACAGGAAACTCAATTAAAGAGGATAATTTACTTTCCTTTGATGCCTATAGAAATAACATTCCAAGTTCATCATCTGTAACTCAACTAGGATTTGTGAATAAGAATACTGATCAATTTTCATCAGAAAAAAGCATGGAAAATGAAGGTGTTCATTCCATTTCAGTGAAACCAAAAAGTGCTAATAATGTGCCAGGTGTCAAAAAAACTTTAAGCCCAAACAAAAGTTTAAGTCAAAACAAAGCAAAGCAAAAGTATTATAACAATCAATCCAACATTAATGATATTAATATTGATAGTTTAGATAGAATAAAACCGGAAAGGTTAAGACCAAGATCAAGCATTCCTTTGAGCAAATCAAAAAATCTTCTGTCAAATATATTTAATCCAGCAGATGTAGATAGCGACTATGGTATCTTAAATTTACGTAGTATATCTAAAGGTCTCAGAAGCAATGGCGTAAATCTATATCTGGCATCTTCACCACCAAGCACTGTAGGAGATTTTTCAATAGATAGACCGAGATCAAACATTGAATTGGAAAATCGAAGCAATAAAATGCAAACCTCATTTGTAGATGTCACCAGAAGAAATTGTAGTCTAGTGACCAATTACAATTATTTAATTGGTGGTCATTCAATCAATAGAGAAACAGCCCCGTTGCTTTTAACGACTAAGAACATGGCAAGGCCAAAATTTGAAAAATTTTTCAAGGTTAAGCCTAGAGATAAAAAAGTTGTTAAACAATATAAAAACAAGCAGAAAAACTATAGTAAATTAAAAGATATTAAAATTAATACCATGCATCCGTTAGAACCAAAGACGTACCTAGATGAAGAAACAAAAAAGCATATGATTGTTTTTCATAACAATTTAGGCAAAAGTTATCAACCAAGTCATGTAAATGCCCTCAAACGCAAATTCTCATTTAATTTATTTAAAACAAAAAACGGTGTTCTTTTTGGTGAATGCTACATGGATATACTTGCTCATAAAAACGATAACGATTTCTCTGGTGGAGATAAGGCGAAGATGCAGGATATGATGAACATTCTCTTCTTAGAGGAGGGACAGAGAGTTTATACATCCTTAAATGGACAGGATATATATGAGATAGACTCAGGGAAGCTACAGGCTATGAGCAGACGTTATAACAGGAACGGTGAACAGATCGCAGAAAGTGAAAAAAAGGCAGCTATTTCAGAAGATGAAGATGCTGAGTTGTCTGCACTGAAAAACATCCTATTTTTAAAAGAGCATCAAAAACGATGTTCAACAGCCACTATGGAGCGTGATTTACAGGCAAAGTCATTGGTGAACATGTCAAACAAAGAATTCACATTGAACATAGCAGCCACGGCTAAAGATGTTAAAATAGAAAAATCTCCTACATTGAAGACATCCAAACCCATCAAAAAAAAGCAGCAAGTTAAAGAGAAGAAGATAGTCAAACCTAAGAAATCAAAGAAAAAACAAACAAAAGCGAAGCCATTAGCAAAAAAACCAGTAAAATTAACTCCTCCCAAAAATACAACAGATTGTATCAAACCAAAGATAAGAAGCAAAAATGGATGCTGGACATGTAGATTAAGAAAGAAAAAATGTACTGAAGAAAAAGAAGAATGTGCCAATTGTTTGCGAATGCAAGTTCCATGCGACTACAGTGCTGATAAGCCTGCCTACATGGCTACTGCAGAATCAAAGAGGCACAAACTGCTTGAGGTTAAGAGGATATCTGTTACAAACAAGCAAACCAGCAAAAAGTCAAAATCCTAAATTAAGAAGAAGGAAACATATAATTATACAGAAGTGGCGGATACACATAAGTTTATAATAATCAAATTTGTCTTACTATTTATACATAATGTTTGGTCAGAGTACATACTCCCAAAAACGGCTTTATATAAATTTTATTTTTATATTTCAACTAGTTGAACCATGCAGATGAGTTTGGTCTTTGCCCAACACCGTGGAATCGAGATGCACCAGACATGTTTCCCTGAGCACTAAACATCTGCTGATTTCCCTGCTCTCCCTGTGGCTCAATCACGTCGTTGTAGTACCCCGTTCCCAGAGCGTGGTCCTGAGACTGTGATCTTTGCTGCTGGAAGTTACTGTATATGTATGAACTGCTGTTTGGAGTGCGGAAGCTCTGTTGCTGCTGTGGAGTGCCTGATGAGGGGTTTGATGCTGTTGGCGTTAGGAACTGGTTCAGTCTAGAGATGTTGTGCATGCCCATTTGCGAGGATGGAACCTGTCCCATGTTGCTGCCTGAGCTGGTTTCCCAGATTGAGCCGCTTGTGGTTGAAGCAGAGTTCACAGGACCCATCAGAGTGGCTGCTGGCTGCTGTGTGGTGTTCATCCATCCCATTGGCTTTCCTGGTGAATTTGAATCAACTAGTCCTGCGCCTTGCTGAGGAGTGTTGGAACTGTTGCTGGCAACAGTGTACATGCCATAGGCTGAGCTAGGAGTAGAATTGTAAGCTTGTGATGTATGGCCATAACTTGGAGCACCTGCAGAAGATGGCATGTTGGATGGGTTGGAGCTTATGTTACCATTGTTTCCACTGAATGAAGACACGGATACAGAAGTCTTTAGACCATTGGTAGCTGCGTTGTTTGGCTGAGGAGAAAAAGTGAAATTGTTCATGGTGTTCAGCACATTGGAGTAGCCAACGTTGTTGCTTCCACCATTAGAGTCACTAACATTCATGGAGTTTCCATACATTGCACCTCCATTCATCTGGTAAGCTGAAGAGCCAGAAGAGTAGTTCATGTATCCAGATCCGTAATCCATCATTGCATTTTGACTTCCTGAAAGTTGTTGACCACTCATACTTGTGTCCCACGACGAGAACATGTTATTCAAGTTACTGACTGACAATCCACCATGGCCACCAGGAGAGGCAACGCTTTTTTTGCTAGATTGAGATCCTTGATTTGACATGTTCATCAAAGATACAGGTGTTACTAGTGGTTCACTGCTTCTTACGTTTGCTTCAACTTCCTGACCAGCCTTTTTACTTGCCGCTTTATCATCAACAGATTCTGCTTTGTTCACCTTGGCGATAGGAGCATTGATGTTTGGTTGAGAATGAGCTCTTTGGTTCATCTTTGGCTTAGCAGCGTTGTTTTTCAAAGAATCCGCATTTCCATTGGAATGTTTCTGCTCAGATATAGGACTGGAGGCTGTGCTTGCGGAATTTCTCTTTTGCCAGTTTTGATTTGAGGCAGAATTCGTAGGAATGGTTGGTGAACCGCTTGAATATGATCTTTGACTATTTTGCTTGAATAAACCTGGAGAACCTGATCCTTCTCTTGATAAAAATGAGTGTGGTCTAGAGCCTCTTTGTATACCTTTATTCTTTTGATAATGATGGTTATTGGTTCCGTCATCCTTATAAGAATAAGCTGAAGATCCATTAGAACTGTTATTACCTATAGATCCTGCACTGTTATTTGAATGGTTAGCTTGTGAGGGTAAGAATGAATTTACAGTCAAAGTGGCTCCATTTCCATAAACATATTTGTTGTCAATGATTTGCAATTTTTCTTCGGGCAAGCATTTGTTTTGATATTCATTATTAAAGATGTTCAATAGAGGGTAAATTCTGTTGACGATTGATTGCAGCTTTGAAAGGAATTTGCTGTTTGGTATATCCATAATATCTCTCTCTTCATCCAACAATTCATAGTTCAAGAATGATTTGCAATTCAATTCGTCTTTGAAGTTGTCATTGAAATCAGTTAAGGTCAAGTCCTTCCAGTGAAGTAACTCTAAATCTTCTTGGTACAAAAAGCTTCTCTTAGGCTTATCATAAAATCCAGACAGATCAGTCTTGGAGGCATCAAGAATAGGCTTGAAGGATTTTGTTAGCTCAGGCGAATACTCTGCACATAAGTTGGAAAATATGGCCAATTGTTTCATTAACTCACTGTTTTCAATACAAACGTTGAAGAAATCCTTGTCATTGTAAATGAACTGTAAAAGAACTCTAACAAAGGCTAAGTACTGGTAGTAGTTTTGGAACGTCTTTGGGTTCTTGGAATTACCGTTATACTGAGCACTTGACGAGATTTCATTTAAGTAATTTTGAAATTCTTTCAAAACAGCGTTGTTCAAAACAAAAAGAATGTATTTCAAACAAAAGTTGTAGTATTCCTTGCTGTTTTTTCCTGAGTTCTTCAGGAACAAAGCACCGCTGAAGCACAAAATGATGTTTATGTAAATTGGCAAAATATTCTTTTTATATCTGATGGAGATTTTTTCCTTTAAAACATCAAATCTATAAGTGAAATCAGAGGTTCTTTCATCAGTTGGCTTTGAGCTAATGTTGTTTTGCAAGATTTCATTCCAACAGAATAAAAAGTATTCCTCAATGATCTCTTTGTTTATAATTAGTCTGTTACCTTTATCCTTGTTCATAGCATCCAACTTGTTTAAATGGGTTAGGATTTTTTTATACTGATCTCCGTTGACATCCAAAAGATTTTTAATCATAGAATAGATTTCCGAATCAGTGTTGTTAGATTCTCTTTGCTGACTTCTTAGTAAACAAACTACTGCATATCCGTAACAGTCACACTTGAAGTAAACTGAGCTTTTCAAAAGATGGTGTCTTGAAAAATCCACGTCAGTTTTGATCTTGCTTGAAAGATCAGAATCAAACTCAAAGAATTGTCCTAGAGTGCTCCACTTCAACACCTTGTTAAAGTGTTGGATCTTGTAATTCATGGTATCAATAATGGCAGAGTAATAATTCAACGTCCCTATGTTGATACATATGTTGTAGATTGTGGAGGAAATAATGAACTTTGATTCTTCAGAGGAGAATTTTTTCAAATCGTTAACAGATATGTAACTTTTGGAGAAAAGCATATGTTTTTTGAAAGGATGTTGGGGAGAGAAGCCATTGCTGTTTGCGTGGTTTGATGAACTATTGTCTGAATCGCCATGGTTGTTGTTTGAATGAGAATTGAATGAACCAGAGCTGAAGGAATTATTCAAGTTAATTTTTAGATCGTTATTTCCGTTAATAACTAATCCTTCTTCATTAAATCTAGCCAGCAATTCATCTGATAAGTGAAATTCTTTGTAAAATATTTGATAATAAACTTCAATGTAGTCCAACAACAAGCTGTAGTAGAACTCAGTGGCCTTTTTGAAGAACTTGGTGTATTTGTTTGTAAGTTTTCTTAGTTCAACAATACAAGGAACATGCTCTCTTAGTTTTTTGTAGTCATTGTCATTCCAGATGTTGTGATTTTTCAATATGCTTAACTTCAAAGAATAAAAGTTTTTTAAAATTGGCAAATGGATGTGAAACCAGATGCTTTGAATGTCTATGAAATCCTCGGATGACTTGCAATTTGTTTGATGATTCCATAAGTTCTTGTGAATAGTTCCAACTCCAGAGTGATTACTATTAGGAAAAGAGTTTGTGTTGTTAGATGAATTAGAATCCGTGTGCTTTAATCCCTCCATATAGTCATTGACTAAAGGAGATAAAGTTTTCAAAAATGGATGAATTGGTTTAGAAGAATCAACCTTCGTGTTTCCCAATTCTATCATATTGCTTTATAAATGAAGTTGACTGTAGTTGTTTTTTCTTTCTTTAAAAATAAAATGGTAGATGTATTTCTATATCACTATTATAATCCGTATAAATAATGGTTGTTTATGTATTTAAAAAAGTTTTCTTTTTTATTTTTTTTAGAAATTGAAAGTATTATGATAGTTTCCGGTGGTCTTTTGTTAAGAAAACAAAATATTAATTAAGGTATTATTCAGTTTAATAATATAAGAATCAAAAATCTAAAAAAAACAAAAAACAACAACAAAAAATGTATCCTTTTTTTTTAGAGTGTAGACAACTGTTGATAGAAAAAAAAAGAAAGCAATAATAGATGATGTATCACTTCAAAGTTACAGTTGTAAAGAAACAATCAAATGTATAGTTTACTTGTTGACAATTTATTATCCTTGGTGTTGTATTTTGCTTCTTTGATACTTTGAGTTATACAACCTTGAAAGAAGTTTTATTCATTTGAAAAAAAAAAAAAATGAAAAAAATTTTCTGTAGTAAACAGAAGCAAAAAAGCATAATGTGTGAATAAAAAATTTTTTTCCCCCAATTTCCCAAATGAAAAGCAGTTGTACCAATAGGAGAGTGTGACTTGCTAGCCGCCTTTTGGTAAAATTTTTTTTTTTTTTCTTAATTCTACCCGTATATATGAGTGAATCATTTGACTGGAAGATCAGAAGTTCAGAAGCGCTTTTTTACCTAATTGGGACACACAGTCAATCTCTTTTTTATTAGTTTCTTGGGAAAATGAGCGTTCACTGCTTGCTGGTGCATATGGTAGCGCTGGTGACATATTCATGACTTCCAGCAGACAGAAAAAAAATTTACTTTAACTTTGAAGAAACTATATCATCACGAATAAATAAAAATCTTTTTTTTAAAAAAAAATTGGGTTTTCAATATGTACAAGATATTAAAAGACAAAGAACAACCAATAACTCCTAAATCATAATCAGTAGACACAATGGCTAAAAAGTCTAACAAGTCTACTCCTTCTGCATCGAGCATGCAGGATCTGAACAACCAAGAAGAAACAGCAAAGCTTCAAGCTGTTGTTTTGACTGACTCATACCAAACAAGATTCCTCCCATTGACCTATGACAAACCAAGATGTTTGATGACCCTTTGTAACAAGCCGTTGCTTTTCTACACTCTTGAGTTTTTGAAGCAAGCCAAAGTTGATGAAGTTATTCTGGTTTGTGGTATCCACTTGAAGCAAATCGAAAACTACATCCACAACGAGTATGACTGGCTACCATTCAAGGTGACCTTGATCAACTCTGTTGAGTCCAGATCCATTGGTGACTGTATGAGAGACATTGACAACAGAGGCATCATTTCCAGCGATTTCATTTTGGTCATTGGTGATTTGGTCAGCAACTTGGACTTCCAAAGAGCCTATGAGTTCCATTTGGAAAAGAAGAAATCAGACAGAGACTACATCTCCACCATGTGCCTGGGTACTTGTAAGGATCCCTTGGATAAATTGAGAGGTAAGGAAACAGCAACATTCATGATCGAAGATGACAACCAAAGATGCCTGTACTACCATGAAAACAAAAGATCTGGCAACCCAAGTGAGAAGAATTACAGCATAGACATTGATCCAGACTTGTTTGATGACATTGCATTGGACATGGATGCTGACTTCACCTTGAGAAATGATTTGATTGACTGTCGCGTTGACATTTGTACCGCTACTGTTCCTGCTATTTTCCAAGAAAACTTTGATTATCAATCCTTAAGATCCGATTTCACAAAGGGGGTGTTGGCCAGTGACTTGTTGAAGAAACACATATATGCCTACATCTCCGACACTGAGTACTGTTCAAGAGTTGAGTCATGGCAGACTTACGATACTGTATCTCAAGATCTTATCAACAGAAACATTTATCCATTAACCATTGAGAACCTGAGTGACTACTCCTTTGGCATGCCAAACATCTACAAAGATGAAAACAATTTATCATTGGCTCAATCCTGTATCATTGGGAAGAACAGTGTTATAGGCAAAAACACAAAGATTGGAAGCAACACCATTATTCAGAACAGTGTTATAGGAGAGAACTGTTCTGTTGGGGACAACTGTATCATCAAGAACTCCTACATTTGGGATAAGAACACCATTTTGGATAACACAAAAGTTTTGCATACACTAGTTGCTGATAACTGTAAAATCAGCGGTTCCTTAATTGATTGTATAGTGAAAAAGAATGTTAAGATTGATAAGAAACAGTTCTCAGGAGTCAGATTGTTACAAAGTGGTAGTGTGCAAAAGGCTTATGACTCCGATTCGGGAAGTGATGATGGATGGGAATCTGACGAATCATCATCTGCGTATGAGAATGTTGATGATGAGGAATCATTTGCCATGTCCTCAGATGTCGACTCCTCTGATGGCGAAGACAATGACGACAAAATATCCAAGTTGCAAACTGACATTGCAGTTAACGAATTGCAAAAGAAGATCAAGAAGAGCACAATTGTCTTGAAGCATGACGACAGGGGAATTTTCAAGTTGGACGAACCAGATGTCAACTCGTTACAATACCAACTTGAAATGGCCGCTATGTCTGATGACTCAATAATATCCACAAGCAAGAGAAGAAAGAGAACCCATCAGAAGAAAACCAGCAGCAAAAAGAAGAAAAACAGAAGCTTGTCATCCACATCTTACTACACAGACGATGGTGAAACAGATGGTATAACAGACTTCAGTGAGGGATACTCTGAATATGACGATGATGAGGAGGAAGATGAAGAAGACTTCTTGACTGAGGGTATAGCCACCATGGACAGAGCGTTGGAAAACAACCATGACTTGGACACCGCACTCTTGGAATTAAACACATTGAGAATGTCCATGAATGTCTCATACAATGATGTCAGACTGGCCATATGCACATCCATCTTCAAAAGAATCCAGAACTTTGTCAAAACAGGCACCTTACCAGCCAAGCAGGCCACAATCAAGGTGTTCACGACATGGGGTCCATTGATAAAAAGAGTCACATTTGACAGAGAGGACTACGATGATATTTTCAACTGTATAGAAAAGTGTATACTTGGTCAAGGGTTCGATGTTGAAACTGGAAGCAGCATAGCATTTGTGGCATTCAACACCCTGTACAACTCCGATGTCATTGAGGAGGAACATGCCCTGCTGTGGTGGTACAAGAATCTTGATGAGGATAAGAGAAAAGCTGATATCAATGTTATGGTTGCTAAGTGGATAGAATGGCTAGAACAAGATGATAGTGAGGATGAGGAATAGCACCGCTACACGACATAGTATATAATTGTTTAAGAGATTGTGAGACTTCCCTCAAAAACATACCATGTTGAGACGATCGTATGTCCGACGCGGAAAAAACAAGAGATCTAACGCTTTTGTTGCTTTTTTTTTTTCCCAAGTTGCGGAACATTACTAAGGGGAAAAAATTTTACATGCTTTTATTTTTCTTAGTAAAAAAAAAAAACAACAACAACATAGAGATTTGTAAGTGTGTTTATTAATATCTCAAGATTAGAAACATTATCAAAGGTCTCATATCTTAAACATTTATCTACAAACCATTATATTAATTAAAGTAATTGCTATACAACTTAGTGTTTATCTAATAACTATATTCTATACTCTTTTTTTCAACTAAATAGTAATATAAGTAACCCAAATACAAAGTTAATATAAAGAAAAGTAGTTAAACACACTCTTCTACAATCATTCATATTAAATATTCATACTACAAGGAAAAAAAATGCAAACTCTAAAATGTGTCGTTGTTGGTGATGGTGCCGTTGGTAAAACCTGTTTGCTGATATCATATACCACCAACCAGTTCCCAGCTGACTACATACCAACTGTTTTTGATAACTATGCTGTCACCGTTATGATTGGTGATGAACCATACACTTTGGGGTTGTTTGACACTGCTGGACAAGAAGATTACGATAGATTAAGACCTCTTTCATACCCTTCAACTGATGTGTTTTTAGTTTGTTTCTCAGTCATATCTCCACCCAGTTTTGAAAACGTAAAGGAAAAGTGGTTCCCAGAGGTCCACCACCACTGTCCTGGTGTTCCTTGCTTGATTGTTGGTACCCAGGTTGATTTGAGAGATGATAAAGTGATTCTAGAAAAGCTTCAAAGACAAAGATTAAGACCAATTTCCAGAGACCAAGGTGACAGACTAGCCAGAGAACTAAGAGCTGTTAAGTACGTGGAGTGTTCTGCGCTAACACAAGTTGGTTTGAAAAATGTATTTGATGAAGCCATAGTAGCTGCCTTCGAGCCTCCAGTTGTTAAGAAATCTAAGAAATGTCAAATTTTATAATTAACATATATATTTACTTCAAGAAAAATAAAAAATAAAAGAGAGATAATTTGTCCATAGAGGGTCGTGGTGAATGCTTACCCCTGTCATCGTGTCAAAGAGGATTTCCCTATCAATTGATTATTAGATCAAGTATAGATATAGATCATGACTATTTGTTTCTTGTTAGAGCTTATAACACTGTGAATTATCCAGGTGATAAGCTCTACCAGGCAATCAAAGATATTACATGTTCAGTTCTCCAAAGTAAAAAGTGTCCTGCGTAAAAAAATTTTTTTTTATTTTTGTTCATAGTTTTTTTTTGCCACCATACAATTTACTCGTTACTCTTCTTTTTTTCCTATTTTGATAGTTCATCGTTGGAACATGTTTCAGACGTTACTAAATAACTTATAATAACTTTAGATTAATGAAAAAGTGTTCAATTTGATTGATAATAAAGAGCATATAGTAAAAGCAACGACGCAATTAACAAGATCCACATAAGGAACATACAATAACTAAACCTTATCAACAGTTATTACATATACAAATAGGATAATGTTTCAAAACTCATCTCAAACTAATAACTCAACCCTGTTTTTATCAGGTACAAAGCATGGTCCAACCGAAACTAGAAACTCCAATGTCTTAGCTGCACTATCTGTTTCCAACATTATCAAATCATCCTTGGGACCAGTTGGTCTGGACAAGATGCTGGTTGATCAGATGGGTGATTTCACCATGACCAATGATGGTGCCACTATCCTGTCCTTATTGGATGTTGAACACCCAGCCGGTAAGATCCTGGTTGAACTAGCTCAGCAACAAGACAGAGAAGTTGGTGATGGTACAACTTCAGTTGTTGTCATAGCTGCGGAACTACTGAGAAGAGCCAATGAACTGATTGGTGTCATGGGTTTACACCCTTCCGTGGTTATCAATGGATACAGATTGGCACTGAATGAGGCCATTAGATACATAGAAACCAATTTACAAATGAATGTCGATGATTTGGGCAAAGACGTCTTGATTAACATTGCAAAGACATCCATGTCCTCCAAGATCATTGGTGCTGATGATGACTTTTATGCAAACCTTGTTGTTGATGCTATTTTAAAGGTCAAAACCACCAACAATAAGGGTGAAATCAAATACCCTGTCAAGGCCATCAATCTTCTAAAGGCTCATGGTAAGTCATCCTTGGAAAGTATTCTTGTGGATGGGTATGCCTTGAACTGTACAGTTGCATCTCAAGCCATGCCAAAGAAAATTGGCTCTGCAGACGTGGCCAACAGTCAGGTCAAAATCGCCTGTTTGGACATAAACCTTCAAAAGGCCAGAATGGCCATGGGTGTGAAAGTAGAAATCACAGACCCGGAACAATTAGAAAAAATCAGAGAAAGAGAACAAACTATTGTTTTGGAAAGATGTCAAAAAATCATTGATTCAGGCGCCCAAGTTATTTTAACCACAAAGGGAATTGATGACTTGTGTTTGAAGACATTTGTTGAAAACGGATGCATGGCTGTTAGAAGATGTTTGAAGGAAGATTTGAAGAGAATTGCCAAGGCCACCGGAGCCACACTAATCACATCCATGAGTAACTTAGAAGGTGATGAAGTCTTTGAAAAGGAAAGCTTAGGTGTTTGTAAAGAAGTAGTACAAGCAAGAATATCAGACGACGAATGTATTTTGGTTAAGGGAACATCCAAACACTCCTCCTCAAGTATAATTTTAAGAGGTCCAAATGACTACTCATTGGACGAAATTGAAAGATCCAT
>ERZ794949.318-NODE-318-length-16300-cov-150.220499_pt1 | contig 16300 bp, 9 predicted proteins | sample MGYA00511363_ERZ794949 | MGnify/ENA primary metagenome ERZ794949 (study PRJEB30137, sample SAMN04331402) | food metagenome | isolation source: T1 must sample point D1 replicate B | place: Australia: South Australia ...
ATACAGATGACCACTACAGTTGTTGTGTAAAATCAAAGCATTAATAAAAAAAGAATATATTGGTGTTACCATCATTTTAAGCTTACATATTGCCAGAGGATATTAACTTTTTCTTTTTTCTGCTTTTTTTTTCACTCTTCAACGCTGTGAATTTTTTTTTTTTCCACAACTATTTCAGGGCGCTTTTTCACTTTTTTTAAGCCATTTTTACATTTTCTATATAAATTTGAAAAAAAAAAAAAAGAAGTATTCATAACACCACATAAATTTACTTCAATATACATCCTCTTTCTATTACTTAATAGAGGAGTAAGGTACGCTCTGATATAGACACTGATCTGTTAAAGATACTCATAGTACGGAAACAGCGAGTTAGAAGAGCTCGGCAAATAACATTAAAAATTTTAAAGAAAAAAAAATATATTTATTAGACAATCATAAAAACCCACATAATGAAAAACAATCTCAATTTTGATTTGTATAAACACTACAACAAAGAGACTAAAATGTTTCAATGTTTTATTTGTAAAAAGAGCTTTTCAAGACCATCTTCCTTAGCCATACACAAGAATATTCACTCCGGTGAAAGGCCATTTGAATGTGAACAATGTAAAAAACGGTTCAATGTTTTGAGTAACTTGAGAAGACATAAAAAAATACACGAATCTAACGACAACAAAAAATACAGATCTAAAAATCCTGTAGAAGTCGTTAAAAAGAAAATATACGATGATAAAACTAATACAGAAAGGCCCTATCATAAACTGAAACCATTGAGCTTAAACAAAGTGCCTATGAACAATTTCAATCCCTCTCTGGATCCATATACACAACCGAATAACAGCTACTTTATAGAAATGCAAAAGAATATGATAAATAATCAAAACATGTTTCCAAATATGATGTTTCAAGGGCAAAATTTTATCGGAGCTCCAAATCATATAATGAACAACATGAACTACTACTTTCCGTATAATCAACAGTTGCCTTACCAAAACATGCCAGTACAGCAGATGAATTACAATGATTATCAACAAAATAATGCAAGTACAAGTGTTCCTATATCAGCATTGAATAATGAAGAAGAACCAAAAGATGAAGAAAAAATAAAAGAAGACAACGAAGAAAAAATAAAACAACATATAGAGGAAGAGCAAACAGAAAGCAACAAGAAATCAGTGCTCTCAATATCTGAGTTGTTGAATTCGTCATCTAACGACAACTCCATCTCTTCAGAGTGAAATTTAACCATATTGTATATAGATCATATTCATTTTTATTTTTTATTTTTTTCGCAAAAGAACAAAAACAAAATTTTATTAGTTTGTAAATTTTTAAAAAACAAGTTTGTTTTTTAGTATTCAGAGACGTTTAAAGTTCGGTATGGAAATAAAGTTAAAGGAGTGCTGTTTTTTTTCCCTAGGCCTAAAGTCTCACTGGGATTCAGCTGCCCAAACTGCATTAGAATGTTATTTTTTTTTTTTCACCCCCCAACATAGTGTTTTTTTTTTTGCCTTAACAGCAGAACAGAATGTTAATATTTAGCATTCCATGGACGTTGCTGTTTTTTCCTTCATAAAGACAAAAGTTTTGACAATGCATGATTGACACTCTTTCAAATTGTAAAAAATAGAGTTTTTATCAAAAATGAGATGATTTTGTCTTTTTTATTTCTAGGGTCAGTAAAAAGCGTCCTTTTTTAACAAGTTGTTTTGAGGTTTGGAATAAAAAAAAAAATATTGGAATACTTGTTGAATCCCGGATTCGCTCCAAAATGTCAAGGCAAAAAAAACAAAACAAAAGACCGAAAGAAACTCATTGGCTTCCCCTTTCATTCAAAAACATTTATATTTGATGTTATTATGGTGGTAAAGTCGTAGAGTCGAAATATCACAATCTCGTAGTAACTGTTTTTTTTTTTGTGAGTACCATTGTGTTTATATTGTTTTTGCATATTGTGATAATAGGCATCATTTTGAAAATACCCAGAAAAGCAGTATGTATATTTGTATTCTTCCATGATTCTTGAAAACTATTCGTTTTTCATATATACTTCCATATATATCAAATAGATATCAATCTAATCAACTCGTCTATTCCGGTGAAATTCTTTTCGTCGTTCTTATAACTGATATGTCTTTCGCTCTTGATATGTTTTTCCAAATCATCGTATTTTACTCTACATCCTTCACAGTATCCGTTTTTGCCCTTCCCGTCATCTTTCTTTTGCTGCTGTTTTTGCAAGGCCATTTGCTTTTGTAGTACAAGTTGTCTTTTTTGCAGCACTTTCATTTGAGCACTGATAATACTGTTTTTCACTGGTTGTAAACCATTCCCTGTCCCCATGTTAGTACCTACCAACACACCACTTGCTTTCATTTCGCTCATGTGTTGGGTATTGACTCTTTGAAGAATAGGTCTTTGAGACAAATTTTCCACATCCTCATATTTTGTAGTTCCGTCTTTATTTGGAGATTGTGTTACGTTCATCCACTGTTGAGCTTTTTCAGGTAAAGGCGATTGTAAAGTCATGTTATCCGAAGTATTAAAGCTTTCGTTGTGTTTCTTCAAAGTCATTGATAAGTTTTTCTTTTCTTCGTAAATATCATGGTCAGGATACATCTTTGACAGTGTATTATTAAAAGGTACCCATAGTTCATTTTCCTTGTCATAGTAATTGTCAAAGAAATATACATTGTTCTCAGCATTTGGAATAGAACTCTCGGAGTACAATCTTCTAATCATCAATGCATAGTCTTCTTTCAACAAATCTTTTTCGTATCTATGGTTGATCAATTTCTTGGTGACAGTTTTTTGGTTTGGATCAGAGTGTCTTGTTATTTCAATAGGCTCTTTGCCCCTGTTGTTAAGATGAAATGCCTTTTGATACAAAATCTCTTCTTTGTCTCTTCTAGAAAATGGTGATCTACCATTGTAGCTATATTTAATAGTAGGATATGGTAAAGCATCTAAGTCGTATTTTTCCTTAAAAATCTCCTCTTCGGTTGTAGGACATTTCCATTCCATCGATACTATAGGGGCAAATTGCTGGTTCTTGTAATACAAATACATATGCGGTTTTTCCTCAGAAAAGTAATGATGGTCTTCTCTTTTGGCTGTGATGTCTCTATCTAAGTTCCCGATCTTGGATTCCATTGAAAGATATTCATTCAATTTATTTGTTTGTGGTACTCCCGATATCTTGTTCTCAAGAGCTGCTGGCTCAACAGATTTTACAGGTATCATCTTTTTGTACTTGGCATAGTCAATATACCTCATCATTTCATAATCCTTTTCCATTTCTTCAACTTCAATATCCAAGTGCTTGAAAAAACGTCTGGATTTTTGTAAATTCCATACCTTGCAACCTCTTCTTTGTGCTTGGTTTACAATCTCTTTCATCTTTGGTGACTTAACTTCGCTTTCTTCAGACCCAATGACTAATATAAATGTTTTTTCACTTAATTCTGGGCTTATCAATGATCCTAAAGATAAAAACCCAGCCTGAACAACACTCAACAACTTTTCCTCATTATAACTCATCTTTTTGCTTATATCTCTAATGACAGTGATAGTCTTGTTTTCTGCCAATACTGCTCTCCATGAGCTTTTCCACTTATCACTGTCTCCTTGATTGCTTGTTTGTGTAGCAATAACAGGATTAACAGCTTTTTGTTTGATTATTTGTTCTTTTTTCGTCATGGTAACAAGCTTTAATAAACTTTTAGAATCGATTTTATTTTCGTTGCTTACCTTTCTTTTGTTATTAATCAAAATTTGATCCTTCTTTATGGTGTCTTGGGTTAAAGACTTTTGCAGCGGCATAATAAAGTTAATGGATCTCAGTTTGGCCCCGTCAATGGATCTGGTTCTTTTCAAATCTGGCATTCCACTTATTTCTTTGTCATTCATCTTTCTTTTTATTCCGGTGTGCTCATTATTATTTTCAGAACTTCCAAAGACCGTAAGTTTCTTTTTGATTTCAGAATCTACTTTTTCATCCTCAAATACCTCATTTGTTTTTCTTTTTATGAGAGTATTCAAATCATGTATGGTCTTTTGTGGCAAAGTTTCCTTTTTGTCTTTCTTGTTGATATCAAGTTTGGTTCTATTAGGTGTAATAATTTCTTTGATATTTTCTTTTTCTTGGACATTACTGGTAACTCTGTGGTTATTATTAACTTCTTTAGTAACTTTGCTCTTTATATTTTGATCAATTATTTTATTCTCAGTAAGCAATAGATTCTGTGTTTTTTTTAATTCTTGAATTTCTGTATTTTTGATTATTTGATCCTTGATCTTCTTTTGTCTTTCCAATATAGCTTCTTGCTTTTGTTTCTCATCATGAAGATTCAACATTTGAATTTCTTTCATTCTTAAAAACTCAATATCATCCTCATCATCTTCGGTGGCATCCTCCACCATTTTAACAGGTGTCTTTAAATACTCTTGTTCTGTTATACACCTCAGCTGTCCATCTATGATTGCGGGTATCATCGCCGGTAATCCTTTTGTTTCCTTATTCAGTTCCCCTGATTGTTTAAACACAGATGAATTCTTTAATGCGTGAAAATGTGTTTTAATGTAATGGTCTGCATCTGAATCATCATCGTCTTCCATCATCTCATCTGTTTTCTCACTATCTGTGGCTTCACTGTCTCTGGAAACAACAGGAACATAAGGCTCACCTATAATGCAATCATTTTCTATCCTTTCTTTCTCTGCTGCTTTCAACATAGACAAATTTATATCCATTTTCTGTGGACTTTTGAGTTTGATTCTAGAAGGTGCTTTCTTAGGACTAGGTGTTTTTTTAAGTCTCGGTTTGTATTTTCTTTTAGATGGACTTGATGTCGTTTTTTTAGGTGAATAATCATCGTCTCTACTCAAACTTTCCAGTTGTTGTTGGATCAAAGATTGTTGATCAAATAACATTTCTATTATATTATAACAGGATGTGCTATAGGTATCTTGATATCTATTAATAACCGTTTGTTATTGGATGTTTTTAAAAAATTATCTTGCTCTAGTTAATACACGTAAATTTAAAATGCTACTGTAGTAAACAAACATATCAGATTTTGAAATTTTGCTATGGGCAAAACTTGTATTGGGAGGAAGCATATTTTTTTTTTGGCCCACTATATATGCTGGATCTCATCTGATCTGGCTTTGCTAGTAAAAATTTCCTATTTAGGAAACTATTTGGCGTATATGCTTGGAAAGCTCGTTTTTATTCATTTTTTACGTGTATCATTATATACAGAATATTTGTTAATGCACTGGAAAAAAAAAAAGGGGAAGTAAAGATTAATAATGGCTTCAGTGTTTAGAAAATAAGACATCGATATTCTACATCTTTGTAGTCAGCTTTTGGTATTGATCTTTTAGGTATCTGTTATTTGTGCACAATGATACTTCATACTACATGAGTTTTTCTTTTAAATTATTACCCGAAAAGAAAACAAAACTTCCCAAAACGGCGTGTATCCAAAAAGAGAAAAATTGAGATGAATCTCTAAATTGGCGGAGAGCAAAAAAAAAAACGAGAAAAGAAAATTTTTCACCATTTCAACAACAATTTTTTGTTCATTTCTAAAGCATTATTGGCACAACCAAATACCTACACAAGACATAAGCAATGTTGAACAACTTTGTTAGATTTAATAGGAGCATCAACAGATGTGTTGCTTCCAAAGCTGAAAAGGGAGTTGTCGTTCCAAACTTAGAGCACATCTATTCAACAGCTACTAAAGTCTGCAGCAAAAGTGTTGTAGACACTTATTACAGCACAAGAATCATTAAACCTTTGGAAAATGTAATGAAATCTTATAATGAAACCATAGACAACCCAGAAGGAGCTATCAACAACCTAGGAGATATAAACCAGAAATTTATTATTGATCAATTAAAGAAAAATTTGTTTACAGGTAAAGGAAAGAAAAATTTCACAACACTATCACTAATAAACAACTCATCTTTTGCATTATCAACTTTGACCAAATCTGAACAAGCTGATTCATTTATTAACCCAGTTCTTACTCCTAATTTATACCATTTAATCTTAAGAAGTTTTGGTTCTTTAGAAGAATTTGAAAAGTTGTTGTTGTTATCAGCCAAGAATATACAAGGTGATGGATTCACCTGGTTGGTTTTGAACACTGACATGACTAGAAAAAACTTTACAGAAGACAAGAGTTACCAAGATTTGATGAATGAGTTTAAATTAGATAGTCTTGAATACAACTACGATAACGATGCTATTAAAATTATCAATTCATTACATAGTCTGAAGGTATTGAACACTTATAATGCAGGTTCACCTTTTGTTTTTGATAGATTCAATGGTGCTTTTGATAAAACTTTATTATACATTGAAGATTCCGCTGAAGTTCAAGTCAAAAGAAAAGAACAACTTGAAGTTTTAAGAAAAGAATTGGAACAAAGATTCTTAAGAGATAAAGATGCCACTGTTGAAAAGGATTCTCTGTCATATATGTATGAAATGTATAAACAAGAAAAAAGAATCAACCTGTCATTGAACCAATTGATCAAGACTGATCCTGTTCTAGGTATTGATTGTACACCAAAGTTGTGGTTACTAGACTACGGTATCGAAGGTAAAATGGAATACTTGAAGAACTTGTACTCTGTTACTAATTGGAATTTGGTTGAAAAAAGATTGGTTACTCATCTAGCTGCTGCTCAAGCTTAATCTCTGTATATAATAAAGCAATATGTGTTTCGATTTTTTTTTTTATTATTATTATAATCTCTTTTTTGTTCGTATTTCTCTTTAAATAAAAGTTTCAATTCGATGAGTCTGTTGTTGTTTCAAATAGAGCATTTATCTTATTTAAGATTTTGTTTAAAACAATACTCAATGAATACTAAGGCTTATGGATAGTGTATCATTTTTATCTGTAACTTTCTTAATATCATCAAAAGCCAAAAGGCAACTGCCTGAAATATCAAAAATAAGTAATTAGTTGATATAATTACAAATAAAAATATATATATATATAAATTGCAAAAAAAACATCTTGATTTGTTCCACTCTCTTTTCTTTTTTTAAAAAAAAAAAAAAAAATATAACACTTGACTTATATTCTTTAAGATCTTCTACCAAGAGTTTTCACTCTTCTCAGTAATTTACTACCAGTAGATTGTTTATTAGAATTATCAAAATCATTGGAGAAATATTGATGTGAATTATCTGATTTAACTTTAGTAACATCACCAGCAGTGTAGAAGTTTGGTGTATCTGACTTAAGTCCCAATCTAGCAGATATAGATTTCTTTCTACTCAGGCTTCTTTGAATCTTTTCTTGTCTTTCTTGTTCTTTTCTTGGGGCTGGTGCACCATCTAAGAAGGTAGTAGACCCAAGACCTTCTGAGACAGGACCGTGGACCTTTACTCTTTCATTTGTGTTCAAATTGGTCATGGAGTTATTATTTTTGACTGCTGAAATGGTTGTATTAGATCCGTTATGGCCACTTCCGTGAAGTGCTCCATTATGTTTACTTATATCAACATCTAAAAATTCACCTTTTTGACCTCTTTGTGTCATTTGGCTGGAATCCATGGAGTAAACTACATCATCATCGTCCTGGTTGTACTCGTTGTCAGCTGTGTATCCATAGGTATTTGAAACTCCAAATACTTGATTCATTTTGTTTTGGTATCCTTTGGATGAATCAATCTTTCCAGTTAATGAAGAGTTAGGCCCGTTCTTAGGAAACGCTAGAACAGGGGCTGCTTTTTTGTTTTTGTTTCTATGAGGAGTACATGCATCAAAGGGACCATCGTGATGGAAGGCACCACCAAATAGCCCAGTCACATCTAGTTTATCAATTGTATCAACATTCTTCGCTATGACAGGTTTTCCGGCTTTGGATGACTTCTTTTTGCTTTTAGATCTACTGCTTGTGTGCTTGACATCTTGTGGTGCAACGTTTTTTCTTGCAGGTGCAATTTCGTCATAAGAAGGAGGTAAATCATCAGAAATTCTGTTATCATTTACTTCATACTGTCTTCTAACTCTTTCCTTTTCTTGTTCTGCACTTTGGTATGTATTTTGGTGTTCTGTGGTTCTTTGTGGTGAAGTTCTGTATCTGTTGTTATTGGCCGATTGTTGTGGCTGATTGTCCTCTTCGTAGTCTTGTAAAAATGGATTTTTTCTGTTCATGCTTTGATTGCTTTGTATACTATGATTGCTTACGTTTCTTTGTCTGTTGGAATAAAAGTTATTTTGGTAGTCAAAATGGTGTAATTTGTTAGTAATGGTTATGTTATTTCATATTAATTTTTTTTTTTAAAAAAAAGTCATTTAATTAATTCATCGTTAATTAATATTATAATTAAAAATCAAGAGTGTGTGAGAAGAAAAAAGAGCCAGCCCATTGACCATTGATTCTCTAAGATGTTAAGAATGACCTCCTAAGATTGTGTTGTTGTTCGCTGTTAAATTTTTTTTTTTTAAAGGGAGCCCCAAAAAAAAGGAAGCAAAAGGATGTTTTAGATGCTTGATTTTTTTTGGGAATTTTTTTTTTCTTTTGGGGTAAATTAAACAGCCTACAGATCATATGTTGATATATTTCCCTTTTAAGCCACTATTTCCTATTTAAAACATCATGTCCGAAAAGAGTTAAGGATGAAGCATTTAAGCGCTTCTTTTTTTATACCTAACATTTATTAATATATTTTTTTTTTTTGGGGGCTTCTGAGGGTCAATGGACTCTTATCTCTATACGATTTAATTAATACACAGCTGCTGTAGTTTCTAATTTATATTCATGTAATATGAGTTATTAAATGACTTGACGGAGTTTTTTTCTAGGATTTTTTATTCTTCTCCTACGTTTGTAATACATACCTGTAAAAACCACTCGGAGGTCTAGCAAAATCTAACCTGTTATTATTAATGCCTTGATAAGTATTTTCTTTGCTGCTTTCAGACTCGTAATGATTCAGAATATCATCCTCGTAAAAAGCAGATGATCTTTGAGAATGGAAACTTGATGTTGATCTATTGTTGTGGTTCATCACTGGTCTATAATATTGGCTATTGAACGGAGATGTTGTGTTTCCTTGGGAAAACTGTTGGTTTTGTTTCACCCAGTTCTGGAAATCCTCATCTGTTTCGTATTGCTTCAAAGATGAATCTTGTAGAGTTTGGCTTGCATTTCTGAATGGGTTGTTCACTGAAAATGGTCTTTGTGATCCACTTCCTCCTGTATGTTGGTAGCTTTGCATATTATGGTATTGTAGTTATGGTTTATTTTCTGTTTTGCTATTCAAGAACTGTTCTTACTAAAAATCAGTTCTTTTTTATGTTGTTTTTTTTGGTGCAATGGTATCCTTCCCTATTTTTTTTGTTAATAATTCATGTTTATAGCATATTTCACGCTCTAAAACACATAATATGTGTTTCGCTCGTTTTTTTGACAAAAATGTGAAAATTTTTTTTTTCAAAAACATCAAAAACAAATTCCCCTTTTGAGTAATGAAATTGCTATTAGTAAACAAGAATATATAATAATTGGCTCATTTTGAGAAGAAAAAAAAAAAAAGATTCATATAAGATAATGAAATTTCATATATAGGTTGTGAATATTCAACGTTAATCTATTAATTCGTTTTAATTATTTAAAATGGGATTTTAACGGCTGGCTTTTGTTTATTATGAAAAAATCACACCTTAATAAAATATGATTTTAGTGTGTTTTGGTGTTTTTTTTTTCTTTTTGATAGCTGTTTATTATCGCATTTGACTTATTTCAAATGTTCATTTTCATCATTAAATCGTTATATAAAAACATATAAATAGTTTTTTTTTTTTAGAAATGCATATACTTTTGAGCAAAAGTTGCTTCCTCTGCCTTTGTTTGAACACTTCCGACGGAAACATAATCTTTCTTGTCAATTTTCTTATTCACATCACCATTCAAAACATTCATGTATTGATCCAGTGTTGGTATCTTTTCAATACTAGGGTCTTCAAACATTATTTGGTATCTCAAAATGTTGTTGTACTGATCAACTGACATCAACACGCTGTTAGTGGTGCTTTGTTGGTATGGATACAATATTTCACATTTCAAGTATCCGTTATTTCCAGCGGACATAATGTTTTTCTTTTTACACCAAAATTGTATCATATTTCTTGCCTTTTTGTTAATATCACTATCAGTAACTGGGAAAATACCTGAAGATAATACCAATGGCAAGTTATTGTTACTCATGTCATAATCCAACAAGTCTTTCAATAACAAAGGATTGGTGTTTTGATTGTAAGATACCCAAACTTCACTACCGTTGAAAATCAAGTACAAACCTCCATTTTCTAATGACTTCAAAGAGTTGTTTACCTTCAATGTAGAGGTGCTCTTTTGCGTCAACAAATTCATTCCTTGGTCGTAGAATTCAAAGTCCTCATCTTCCATGCTTACATGCATTGGGATGATTTGTGGATATACCTTCAACATTAATTCATTTAATGGCAAAGTTAAGAATAAGAAGTAGGCATTGATTCTATCATTACCTCTAGTGGATTGCTTGGCTTGCGGCATCAACAATGACTTTTCAAAACTCAACAACAAAGTTGGCAAAAATTTCAAAGATTCTGGTATAACCGCCATGTTGTTCAATTTATGATTGTTGGTAGTGGTTTTGTATTGGACCATGATCTCGCTCATCTTATTGTCTATGTTTTTTCTTATTGTTTCATATTCAGTAGCTTGATGTCTCAAAGAAACACATGTTCCTTTAATGATTATATCAGCAACATTTTCTTGATCAACAAATTTATAAACTTCAGAAACATTATTGGTAACAGCTGCTGAAGTATTTATTACCCTTATCTTTCTGTTACCATCCAAATCAGTGTACAGAACAGCTGCTTGAATATGAACATCGGATTCCTTAATAGTACCATCGTGTTTTAACAAACAGGATACATTTGATCTATTGGTAATTACTGGGAATTGAGGATCTGGTCTTTCAAACATAGATGTTTGGTTATAGTAACTATCAATTCTTAAGCCATTGCTGGTTCTGATCTTCAAGGCACATTGATAACCAATGTTTGATGAAACCGATTGAATATAATCGGATTCTATCTTCAAATCATCTTTGTTTGGTTGGAAATGTGGATAGTAATGAATTTCACCACCAGTATTCAAACTTAAGTAACCTATGTTACACAAGTCAACAAATGCAGAAGTGGTAACAAAAATATCAATAGAACACGATTCCTTTAATAATTTGTTACCTAAAGTTCTATAATAATCTTGATCACCAAATTTCAAATTCTTTTGGAAGGCATCATCTTTTCTTAATTGCAAAGAGCCTCTGGCATATACAGGTAAGGTATTCAAAGATGTCATTATTTTACCACCATTGGCATGTTCCTTCAGCATGGCCATAGCTGCTTCAACAGCAGGACCAAAACAAATGTCTGGCAGATGCATAGAAGCATTGTTCATAACATGATTTTTCAATTGTTGTAAACAATCCTGGATAACATGCATACTTTCTGCAGGCTTGACAAACAATCCTTGATAAAATGGAATGAATACAGAGCCTGTTTCATTTCCCTTATTTCTTGTATCACCATATAAATCACCAACAATAAATTCTTTAGCTCTGGTAAATTCAGGTGACAGCTTGAAGAAATGTAAGTTTCTATCGAACCCTAAAATAGCAACTTTACAATTTGGCTGTTTGCTGCTGATTACTTCTATAGCATTTTGAGTGGCTTCGATGATGGCTAGAGATGATTTGTTCATATTCGCAAAAGATGAAATGTCTATCATGAAAACGTAATGAAGTGGTTTTGATTGCTGTTCTGGTGTATGCCAGTATTCCTTTGGAGCATCAAAATCAGTACATCCACCATTCATGTTGATCATTCTCATTCCTTGCATGTTCATCACGGCATTCAATGACATAGTGTTCAGTATTGGGTTTTTAGTTTGTGTTTTACACAAGTTACAAGTCATGTATTGGTTATCTGGACTAAAGATAAAATTGTGGTTGTTGTATGCCCTACATCTTTGGCATCTTATTATACCAGCATCGTTTTCAATTGGATTGAAATGAGTTTGTATTTGGTTTTCATCCAATTCTTCAAATTCAGGATTTTCAAAATCTGGAGTTGGTTCATTACTTCCATGTCTTTGGGCAGCTTTGGCTGTATTCAATTGTAAAGTTGGTGCAAAAGGTTGCAAGTTTAACCCAATTGGCAATTTTGTACAATTTCTTAAGGTTTCATTTTCTGGAATGTTGTACATTGTTAGCGACATTATTCTTGGGTCACAAGAACCAGTATCAACAGAATAAAATTGTGTAGTCTTCATTGGTAAAATAGAATTTCTTGAGGTATCAAAAGTTGTTGAATTGTATTTTTCTTGATCTACCAATCTTTGTTCAGCAAGAATGTAATTATTGGTTTCATCAATGACTGGTTGTTGCGGTACAGATTGTGCAATATCTACGTGTGCTGTTTGTTGAGGAATTGCTTGATTAAAGGCATTTGCTGGTGCTTGTTGATAAATCTGATTTGTCGTTGGTCCTGAAAATGTTGGTTGCAAGGTGTGGTGTGCTCTGGCAGGTTTTTTTCTTCTTCCTCCACTAGGCACTGGCTGTGGTGTGCCCCCTAAATTCTCATTCAAATCGATATTGCTAAACTCTTGATTAACTGCTTCCATTTCTGGTATGAACTTATCGAATCGTTTCTTTGGTAAGGGTTATGTTTTCTTTTCCAATGAACAATTCACTTCTTAGACAGCACATGTTGTTTATTTTAAAAAAAAAAAAAAATACTATGGAGAACAACGCCATATAGACACATTAAACAAACGAGAGAACCCTACAAGCGAAAAAAAATTTTCCTATTTGCTGTAGGGTACATTTTTTTCATAGTTGAATTTTTCACTATATAATTTCAAATTTGGAAGTAAATATAAGAAGAGGAATGTAGCATTCTTGTTTACAAAACAGCAGATGACATATTCTGGAGGACTTAGAAGGTTTATATATGTCCATGTTTTTTCAAAAAAAAAAAAAAAAATGGTTTTTATAATTACTGTTGAATAAGTTTGATTATATATTAATGATTTATACTAGATACAATATTGTAGCAAAGGTGCAGAATAACTGGAAGAAATTCATGAGAACTGATCCTCTATGAGGCAAATTCATGTTTCCTAAGTTGACTGTTTTATCAGTTCTTGTTGAGTTTACCGCTATATTTGAAAATATTGTGACAGTTGATGTTCCATACAATGTAGTACTTTCTTCAATCTTCGTCACCAAAGTTTCATACTCAACAGTAACTATGTAAACACTACCCTCCCCAGTGGAATATATTTTGTGAGTATTTGTTGGAATTGCTGAATAATAAGTTGATCCGGATATTGTTGTTGCTTGGTATGACGATTGGGCTGTTTCGTAAAATGATTTTGTTGCTGTTATAATTTCACCATTGCTGAAAATGGATCCATATGTGAAATTATATCCAAACAATTCTAAAATATTGGATCCATACTCCTTCGATTGAGTTGAAGCAGCGGAGAAGGTCGTTAGAACTAGATTGCTGGCTGTAATATTGCTTGATTTGGCAAATGGAATGTATCCTGAGCTCATAAACTTAGCTGTTTCGTTATCACCTTCTAAGGACTTGGTCGAAGTGGATGATGACTTTGATGAAGCTGTTAGGGAAAAAGGTATTTGGAAAATACTTGTTGATGAAGACGACGAAGAAGATGATGATGACACGGATAAAGTGGATGTAGAAATACTTTCACTTGAAGTTGATCTATCTTTCTGATCACTTTCGTCACGTTTATTAACAAATGTTTTCGAGTTGAAAATGGCAGCTTGAGCTAAAGCATACTCGTTGGCTTCAATATCACCTACTAAATAAGTATATTTCATAACTGGAACACCCAAAATGTTGATACCAGACAAATAACTAGGTCTCATCTTTAAAATACAAGCATTAGTTTTTTTACCAGAAACACTCTTGAAATATAACGGAGTTTCGGAGCCATCATCATTACTTAAATAAGCTTCCGTAATAAATTCGCTTAAAGGAACCTTGATGGATAATTGACCAAATAAGAATTCTACTTCAGCATTGATGTCTCCTAACTCACAATCAACATACCAGGATTCTACACTTTCAACATAAAAAGCATTCGTTTGAATACTTATTTGCTGGATTATATCTATTGGCAAAAATGAGGTGGTATATCTTGTATCAAATAATACAGGGGTTATGATATCTGTTGTTGTTAAGTTTACTTTTTCTGAAGTATTAGCAATAATATTACATCCCGAAAGTGGGAAAATAGGGTATCCATCAGACGTAAAGCTTTGACCTTGAGTAAAAACTTCATAATATGGAATAGATTCAAACTTAACCAAATCTCCAGTAAACAAACTACTGTTGACGTAATTCAGCATCAAAGAACCTACTGAGTAGTTACTGAAGCTAGCATTGGAATAACTGCTTGAGGTAGACCCAAAATCAACTGATTCATAAGCATTACCAGCAACCCATAAACTATATCCAGAATGAGATAGTATATTTTCACTTGTTAAATCATCCAAAAACATGAATGATGAGTTAAAATTGTCGCTGGCCACTTGTGTATGTTGCCAATTAGTGTTATTTATAGATCCTGCCAAACCTAAAGACCCCATCAAAGAATATGAATCATAAGCTACCATAAAGCCTAGAGTATCGATGACTAATTCATCAATAGCAGACTCACCTTGAACAAACGGATTGTTTTGTAGGTTGCTTACCGACATGTTTGATATGTATGGAGTACAGTTTATTTGAATATTGTCTATGAAGGTAAAATTGAATACTGTATCGGTTGCGTAGTAAGGTGTAATGTTGTTTGAATCAACTTCATAGGTTGCAATGACATCCTTATTCGTCTCAGCATTAGCAACCCACACATAAGGCTGTGCTATATCTAGACGTAAGTATTGTTCTTGGTTTGTTATTGAGGCGTTGACATACCAAAGAGTATTATCTTCAATGCCCACGTCCAATTGATAGAATTTGTTTGTAAAATTTTTACAAATAACTCCTGTTATTAAAGCAGCCACATATAAAAACTGAATATGGAAAAGCATGTTGTTTATATGTATAACTTATTTTCAAAAACAAAAAAAAAATAGACCCTTTCTTTAATTTCGAAATACTTTGTCTATGTTTGTTTTGCTGTTATTTTCTTTCTTCAATTCTGCTCTAACTTAAAGGAAGTCGACTAATGGAATACTGAGTAAACTGTGATTTATGGTTTTGGTTTTCAAATCTTCTTTTTAAACTATCAAATATTATATGTTTGATAAAAAAAAAAGACTATTTGATTATTATTAAAAATTAAAAAACTTAAATTTTAAATCTTAAAAAAAAAATGAGCCAAATCCGTTAAGCGTAATATTAGCGTATATTAGAATCCTTATATTTTTTTCCTACCGTGTATTTCAAATTTTAAAATAAAAAATTTTCACTAATGGAAATGAGGTTCTCTATATTTAAAATTTTAAAAATAAAACAAAAAAAAAGAAATGTATGATAAAAGTTTCGATTTTTTGTTGAAAATTACGTATATTTTATTTACTCAAACCTTATTTGGGTATGTATCGAGAGGGGTTTTTCGTGGAATGGGTATTTTGTTATTAATTTTTTAACTTCTTATATTGTAGAACGGTAATGTATAATTGCAAAAATAACACAGTTGTTACATATTTATATATGTGAATAAAATTTTTAAAAAAAAAAAAACATGTTTTTTGTTTGTTTTTTTGAATTATACAAGTATTACTATAGGTGTATATTCTTTTTTTTTTGTTTATATTGTTTAGTTTTGATGTAATAGCAGCTTTTACTATACATAGTAGCTTTTCGCTAAATTGTAGTCATTCCATGTACATTAATGAAGTCATTTCCATCCATCTGTGGAATAATCCTAATACGTTTTATGCATATGCATTCCGAATAATGCAAACAACAGAAAACTTCTTTTAATAGCAGTGTAAATCGTGTTTTCTTGTTAAATATACTCAAATATTTAATTATATTTTTTTTTTAAAAAAAACAACATAAACAAATTTAAATTGATGAGTTTCTAACGGTTGTGTTCTAAAAAAAGAAACATATCCATCGGGTATTTTTTTTTTGCAAAGAAATAGTGAATAAGTCACGTGTTTTGGTCTACTGAGACGAAATATCTGCGCATGTATCAGTGAAATGTACAAATGAAGTGATATTTCTGG
>ERZ794949.319-NODE-319-length-16277-cov-160.355443_pt1 | contig 16277 bp, 8 predicted proteins | sample MGYA00511363_ERZ794949 | MGnify/ENA primary metagenome ERZ794949 (study PRJEB30137, sample SAMN04331402) | food metagenome | isolation source: T1 must sample point D1 replicate B | place: Australia: South Australia ...
ATTACCAGAGGTTTAACCTCCGGTATTGAACTACCTCTCGATTCCAATACTGAGATTATAAACAAATTTAAACAATTCATTTTAGAATTCAGATTCAACAACAATAACTCCTCTTACATATACAGAGATCAATTAAGAAATAATCTTTTATTGAAACAATTCTTCTTACAAGTTAACATAGACCATATCATTAATTACAACAATGTTCTTTACAGAAAGTTGATTGAAGAACCCACAGATATTATTCCATTATTTGAAACAGCTGTCAATGAAGCTGCCAAAAGAATTGCTTTCTCTGTTACCTCCACTAACACTGATTCAGATAACCTAAATAATGATATTGATCCAACTTCTCAGGCTATGCTGGATGGTGGGTTGACTGATAGTGAAGTTTTATATGATCTAAATAATGGTATAACTTGCCAGCTTATTTTAGATGGTGGTCAAAACGATTTATCTAGTGGTAATGCTGAAACCGATGCTATTTTAAACGATATCAAGGGTGGTGATAACAACATTGTTACAAATGATACTGAAAATGAAAGAACAGGCGATAATAATACCAATGTTGCCATAAGAAACCTAAGTTCCTCAAATGTTTCAAAGCTTGTGAGAATTTCAGGTATTATAGTTTCCGCATCTGTATTGACATCAAGAGCATCTTCATTGACCATTGTGTGCAGAAACTGTAGACATACAACAAAAATCAACTTGAATAACTTTAATTCATTGACAGGTGCTAATGCACAAGCCAGAATTCCAAGATCTTGTTTGTCCCAAAGAAACAACGCTGATGGTATGACCGGAGACTCTATGAGAAATGGTCAACAAGGTTCTGCTCAACAAATTACAAGTGATGATCAAGCTTCTTGTGGTAATGATCCATACATTATCATTCATGAAAGTTCTAAATTCATTGATCAACAGTACTTGAAAATTCAAGAACTTCCTGAATCTGTTCCAGTTGGTGAAATGCCAAGAACAATCCTAATGACTTGTGACAGATACTTGACCAATAAATTGATTCCTGGTACCAGAGTCAATATTCTTGGTATATACTCCATTTATCAAACCAAGAGTAAAGGTGGTCCGGGTAATGGTGGTTCAAGTGGTAGAACCGGTTCTGGTGTTGCCATTAGAAACCCATATGTAAAGATGATTGGTATGAACTTGTTGACTGCTGGTGGTAGAATTCATTCTTTAGGTGATGACCAAGATATGGAAAACGAAGAAAACTTAGACTTTGGTAGTTTGATTTCAAATGGAAACAATATGTTTTCCGGTGTTCAAATTTCTGATTCTGATGAACAGCAAATATTGGAGCTCAGCAGAAACCCTAGATTATATGAAATTTTGAGAAAATCCTTAGCCTCTTCCATTTTTGGTAATGATGATATTAAAAGAGCCATTTTATGTTTGTTATTTGGGGGATCCAAAAAGACCTTACCGGATGGTATGAGATTGAGAGGAGATGTAAATGTCTTGATGCTGGGTGATCCAGGTACTGCTAAATCTCAATTGCTAAAATTTGTTGAAAAGGTTGCTCCCATTTCTGTTTATACTTCTGGTAAAGGTTCTTCTGCTGCAGGTTTAACTGCATCAGTTCAAAGAGACCCAAATACCAGAGATTTCTACTTAGAAGGTGGTGCTATGGTATTGGCTGATGGTGGGGTTGTTTGTATTGATGAATTCGATAAGATGAGAGATGAAGATAGAGTTGCTATTCATGAAGCCATGGAACAACAAACAATTTCTGTTGCTAAAGCTGGTATTACAACAGTTTTGAACTCTAGAACCTCCGTTTTGGCTGCAGCCAATCCTATTTACGGTAGATATAATGACGCAAAATCACCAGGTGAAAACATTGATTTCCAAACAACAATTTTGTCTCGTTTTGATATGATTTTCATTGTGAAAGATGCTCATGATGAGCAAAGAGATATAAACATTGCTAACCATGTGATGAACATTCATACAGGTAGAGGTAACAACGATGATGGATCTGCTGATTCAGAAGAATTATCATTAGAGTTCTTCAAGAAGTACATTGCCTACTGTAGAGGTAGATGTGCCCCAAGATTATCAGAAGAAGCATCTCAAAGACTGATTGCTCACTTTGTTGAAATCAGAAAGAAAGTTCAATTAACAGAAATTACCACTGGAAGTCAAAGTACAATTCCAATCACTGTTAGACAATTAGAAGCTATAGTAAGAATATCTGAATCTTTAGCAAAAATGCAATTAAGCCCAACTGCCAATGCTGAACATGTCAATGAAGCTATCAGACTATTCCAAGCCTCAACTATGGATGCTGCTTCTTATGACATGGATGTATCTACAATAGGTCTTAACGGAGACGACAATACCGGTTATGATCCAGCAAGAGAAATGAGAATGTTGGAAGACGAAATAAAAAGAAGATTTCCTGTCGGATTTATCACTAATTACACAACTTTGAGAAAAGAATTTGTAGAAAAAAGAAACTTTAAACAAAGTGTTCTTGATAGAGCTTTATTTGCTATGGAATCTAGAGAACAAATACAATTCAGTAATGGTAGAAAGAAGATTCATAGAATTGGGGTTTAGAAATTATGTATGTACATGTCGGATATAAGCTTATATTAATTTGTAATTTTTTATTAAATGAATCTCTTGAAAGGAAAAAAAAAAAAAGAAACAACAACTGAGAGAACACATCTCTGCTGAGAAATTATACTTTAACTAAAGCAAAATGGATAACTAAATACCGAACCATAAGAAATAAAACATACACAAAAAGTATTTGTATATATAGACACACTCCTTTTGTTTGATTTAAAATATGGCTAAAGTCAACTCAAAAAAGCTAACAAGCAATACAAAAGTACCATCCAAAGAAAATAAAATAATAAATGGAAATAATATAAGTAATCTTCTACAAGGGCCTTTGAAGCTACTCTGTGAAGCTGTTGAAGAAAATAGAAATGTAATAATATCACTTAGAAATAATCATAAAATGTATGCCAAAGTAAAGGCTTTTGATAAACATTGTAACTTGTTAATATATGACATAAAAGAACTGTGGACGGAGAAGAACTGGAAAGATAAAACACACAAGTCACAAGAAAGATACATAGCACAAAGTTTTTTGAGAGGAGACAATATCATTATGATTGTGAAGTGTCCTTCAAAAAAGAAATCAACGTAAATTATGGACTAAAGTTTATTACTTAAAAACCGGGATTTTCAAACTTATATATTCTTTTGATGAATAAACACAATTTGTTTGATATATATATGTGTATGTATAAACAGGCTAAACATAACCTCAAAAAAGAAAAATAAGATTGAATCTATTCAATAATAATCTACTTAAAGTTTTTTAAAGCATCTGATTTCTTGTTTTTCTTACCTCCTTTAAAGTTCTTTTTACCAGCTTTACCTTTATTACCGTTTTTATGGAATGGTACAAATCCTATTTTCTTAACATTTTGTCTAGCACTTTCCGGTAACAAATATTCAGGTACTCTCTTTAAATGTTGTTGAACTCTGGCTGGATGCAATTCTTTATCGTGTCTTAATTTTTGTAATTCTTGAGGGTTTTCTTCAAAGTGTCTCTTTAACTTATCAGATGCTAGTAATTCTTGTTTCAATTCTTTAACTCTAGCTTCTCTGATAGCAACTTGAGTTACAGCTCTGAAACCATCTTCCATTCTATATCTGAAACCTTCCATTTGTTTTATATCAAATGAGTATGGTTTTATTTCAAAACCTAGCTTGGTTTGTTGCTTAACAATTCTCTTTAAAATCTTTTCATCTTTTTTACATGTATCGCAAGAAGATGGTCTATGTTTACCGAATTCCTTTTTAGGAACTACAAATGAAATGGCAGTACCTGATTTACCACTTCTGGCAGTTCTTCCGACTCTGTGAACATATGACTTAGCAGTAGTTGGTAAATCAAAATTCAAAACACAAGAAACATTTTGGAAATCAACACCTCTGGAAACACCGTATTCTTTATCAGAGACACTCTTTTTCTTTTGTTGTTTGCTATCTTGTTTTTCTTCATTTTCTTCATCTTCTTCTTCATCTTCGTCCTCATCTTCTTCTTTGATATATTCTGTATCATCTGTAGCAATTAACAAGTTATAAACATTTTTGTTGAATTCATCTACGATATGTTGTCTGGAATTAGCAGGTAATTCACTATTTAATATACATGACTTTACACCGAATTGCTCTAATACTAATTTTAATCTGTATCCTCTATCAATACTGTTTACAAAAATCAAAGTTTTACCTTTGATCAAGTTCAATTTGAAAATGACATAACACAGTAAAAACTTATCAAATTCGGAAACATTAATGTAGTATTGAGCCAACTTACTTTTATCTTTGTTGATAACGTCATCGTTTAGTTTCAAAATAGCTGGTGCTTTACAAAACTTTTCCTTAAGTTCTTGTATATCATCATTCAAAGTAGCACTCATTAAAAATGTTTGTAAATTCTTTTTCAAAGGTAAATATTCAGAGATTTTCCATAAATCGTCTTTATAACCAAAAGTCAAAATCAAATCAACTTCATCAATAACCAAAAATTTCAAATCATCTAATGAAAAAAACTTTGAAGTCAAAATTTGAGACAGCTTGGCTGGTGTAGCAATCAAAACATCTGGAGATTCCATTAATAAAGAATTGATAACGGCTTCAGATAGTTTTGATGAAGACAAATTCACAGTTTTTATATCTTGGGAACAATGAGTGGTAATTTTGCTTAAAACTTGATCAGCTTGTTCACTTAATTCTCTAGTTGGAACTAAAATAATACCAATGGATGAAGATAAAGCATCTTGTGCCTTTTCATCTTTGTAGTTTGGATTGATTTTTTTGAATTCCAAAATTGTTTGCAATACTGGCAACAAATAAGCTAATGTTTTACCTGAACCAGTCGAGGCTCTTGCTATGATATCCTTCTTTTGTTCTAAAGCCAAAGGAATCGAACTACTTTGTACAACAGTCGGATTTATAAATCCTTGTTCCTTCAAAGCTTGTATAAGTCTTTGATCCAACTTTAAACCATCAAATGTAACAGATAGATCTAAATAAGCGTCATTTATATTTTGTGGTTTAGACATGATTGATAGTGTATGCTTTTGGGGGGCTATATTTCAACTCTGTTTTGCTACTTTTTAATTTAAAGTTTTTAATTAGCTATTTTTTTTGAAATCCTTGTTCCCGTTCTTAGCTGATGTCTTGTTTTGGCAAAAATCTCAAAACATGAAAAAAAAAAAAAAAGAAATTCTAATAGATATCCTAATAAAGTCTTTATGAAGGTTGCACGTGATATATTCATGTTAACAGCTTTATACCTTAATACTTGGCTATTAGTATATAACAAAATGTGAAAAAAAAATAATAATTTATACAATCTATATAACAGGACTTAAAATGTCTTCACAAATAGTAAGAAGAGCTTCAATTCTACCTTTTAGAGCATTGGAAGAACATTCTTCTATCTTAAAAGTTTTAAAATCTATAACGGCTTTATGGGACCCTACATTCAAAATACCTTTTATTTCCGAAGTGTCTAGGTCAAATAAGTCTTCTGGAATTTGCAATTTAAAAGTATCAGCAAATTGTTCTTTGAATAAATCAGCAACAATAGTCAGTTTTTCAATGTATTCTTTTTCTCTCATTGACATTTTTTCGATTTTTTCAAGCAATGGTTCTTGTTTGATTAGTGCAGCTTCAGCTATCTCTTCATGTTTAGCGTCTCCGTGGCTATGTTCTTTGTGGCTCATCTTTACACTAATAGGCATTGAATCTAAACTCAATAATATAGTCATTAAACTATCTGCCAGGACATCATTTAACATACTTTGAGACCACTCTAGAGTAGCTAAGTCACCTTCTATTGTTAAGAAAAGAGCATTTAAAATCTCTAGTTTCAACACAGATGTTTTTTCATCAAATTCCTTACTTTCATCAAATTGTAAACTAACATTTTCATCATCTTGTAACACTTTGATATCATTGTACATTTGTGTAATATGCCAGTATATGAGTTCTTTTTTACAATGCACTTTAACAGACTGTCTTTCCTTGACTATTGTCGTCTTCAAATCACTGTGGAATTCTCTGATATTATCAACTGCTACAAAATCTATTTCAAAGTTTTCTGTATTATTCACTAATAAACCATTAACCTTAATTCCGGTTTCAACCTCTGTTTCATCGCTTTCATCATTCACCACTTCATCTTTATTGATTCCAGTAGATTGCAACTTTTTAGATACATCTTCAAACACAGACCCTACAAGGGTGGCAACTTTATCTCTTTGGAACTTAATATCAACAGCAACACCATTGAATGGAGTATGGACCTTAACTTCATTTTCTGTTTTTTTGAAATGTTTAAATTTGGACAGCAATGCAGATTTAAGTCTACCCATTGGTGTACTTTCACCATGAACCAATATAATATTCTTAGCATTAATTTTCTCAATGAAATCAAGGTTTTCCAAGAAATCAACATGTGCAGCAAAAGTTATTTCTTCAACTCTACATTTTCTTGTAATATTAATATCAGGATTCTCATATGACGGGATTGTATCTGGTTGCATCATCAAAAATTTGGCCATAGTGCCTTCAACAGAGTAACCAGTAACTAAAACTAAATTCTTGAAATCAGGACACCATTTTTCTAATATTTCTCTGGAAACACCACTTTGTAACATACCTGGGGATGCCAACATAACACTTGGTCCTAAATCTCTGAAATTATCCAAATTTTTCAAATAGGAAATATGCTTGAAATTGAACGGATTACTTTTGGAATCTCTGAACTTTGTTCTAATGTCATCATTCATCATGTTGATATAAGTTTGGAAAACATTTAAACACTTTTTAGCTAAATCAGAAGCATAATAAATAGGAACTTTACCGTATCCAAGTTCATCATTGTTTTGAGCCCAATACTCATCTAAAATTAACATTAATTCTTGAGCTCTTCCTAAAGCAAAAACAGGTAACAATACTCTACCTCCTTTTTTTACTGTGTCATGGATCAGTGTTGTTAACTTTTTCTCCCTGCTTTTTCTTGGCTGTTGAGTAGCCGTACCAAATGTACTTTCAACTATAAGAATATCTATTTTTTTATTTGGAATTTCAGCTGAATTCAAGTGTCTATCAAGTTCTCTTGAATAATCACCTGTGAATAAAATATTGATACCACCAATGTCTATTTGGAACATAGCAGCACCCAAAACATGCCCGGCGTGGAAGGCTGTAATTTTAATACCAGCAATTTCAATGGTAGAGTGATAATCTATGGTTTCAATTTTATCAAAAGAGTTGATCAAGTCTTCATCAGTGAATAAATTGCTTGTATCATCCCTTACTAAAAACTCGTCAGCAATTGTTGTGACTTTTACAAAATCTCTCATCAACCATCTGTATATAGCCTTTGTAGGATGCGTCATGATAACTCTCCCTTTAAAATTTGTTTTTTGTAACACATAAGGCAATGAGGCAACATGGTCTAAATGAAAATGTGATATAAGTAAAACATCAACTTTTGACAAATCATATAAATCATAGAAAGGCAAAGATAACATTCCTCTATAGGCAGGATGAATACCAGCATCTAACATTATAGTTTTGCCTCTAAATTCAATGATATGACATGATCTACCTACTTCATTACTTCCACCTAACCCTATAAATCTGAAATTTTCATTCTCTATAAGTTTCTGTCTAACAGTAACCATACTTCGTAATTCTTGTTGTTTTCTTTTTGGTTATTTGTATTTATTTTCCTTTTGAAAAATCTATTATCGTGTATATTTTCCTATTTCTTTATCAACGTTCTTATTTGTTATTTTATGAACTCTTTGATATTAACGAAAAAAAAAATATATGTTAGTATTGAAACAATTCAATATTTATGGTATAATAACACTAGAGAAAAGAAAGAAAAAAAGTCAAGAATAAAAGAAGAATATTTAAAAACACTTGTTACAATTAATTTATGGTAGTTTTTTTTTTAATTTTCAGATCCACTTAATGAATTTCAGATAATGTCGTTTGGTTATGCTTATACTTTATACTTCGATAATAGTATGAATTATTTAAAAAGTTCGTAATTTTACGTTTTGGGAAAGGTTCTTTTTTTTTTTTTTCTGTTATTTTTTTTAACACCTCCCTTTTTGGGACATCATAACATTTTCGGGTAAAATTAACGTTAAAGCACGAGAAAGAAGTATTAAAAAACATTAATATAAAGAAGTTACTTATATCCGATAAAGAAGGTTATGCCTACAGATAATGTTACGTCTAAGTTGATGGCTCTTCTAAGTTCTCAATCTCATCATTTAAGAAGGCTTTAAAACCTGCACTGGTCCATTGAGATATGTTCATGATCATATGTTGAACAGTTGATTGGTTTTTACCATTGATACCAACATCTAGGCTGTCTTGATCTAAAGGACCGTTTTGTAACTTTGGCAAGGCAGGGACACTGGAGTTTGACCAAACAGAAGAATTGTCATTTATGTTTCCTAATGGAGATCCATTATTTTTAATTACATGTTGTAGTCCATATTTCACTCCACCTATGGTGTTTTTTGAATCCGATCTTCTACTGTTTTGTAACAAGTTATCAGGATACGATATGACCCCATGTTCTCCATAATCACCTATAACATTGAAATTGTTGGGACTAGCTGCTAGACCACCAGATTTCAAAGGTTTGGTTCCCTCCAGCAACAGGTTGTTGTTGTTTTCAGTGTTCAAGTTAACATCCCAAGTGTCAGCACTCAAAATGTTATCAGTGTTAAAAGCAAGTGGTATTCCGGACAAGTAAGCTTCCAAACTCTTTTGGCCTGCTTGTTGTTTAATCAAAGCCTTTAATTCCAAATCTCTCCATTCTTCTTCACTAGGATTTTGCAATGGTTTTTGAACATAATATTTAGGTGATCCAAATGAAGATGAAGGTGTATTGCCTTTTACTACACTATCATTTTCAACTGTTTTTGCACTTAAGAATCTTTCATTATAGATCTGGTCCTTCAAATGGTCAGATTCTTCGTAAACAGAGATGTTTTTCTTTTTTACAAGATTTGTTGCTTTTGGTTGAGTTTCATAGTCATTGATATTCTTTTCAGAGTCATAAGCATCTAACATATGTGATAAAGGCTTTGGTATCATTGTTTTTTTTAAAAGCTTTCTTCTTCGTTTCAAATCCTGCATTTCTTCTGCATCTACTTGAATGTTTTGTAAAAATCCTGAATGCTCAATCTCTTGACTTAAACCAAACTTTCTATTAACAGCAGCTGGAATACCAGTTTTGTTTTTGTCATAATTAGGAGACAATACATTCTCATTAACATCTTTGTTTTCTTCTTCATCATAGTCGTCAGAATCTTCAAAATCTTCTTCGCCTTCATATACGTTATCTAAAGTCTTTGCATTTTCTTTGGCATTAAATTTGGACCCGTTCATTTTGTTTAGCATCATATTAGAATTGCTTTTTGAAGACTCTGAAATAAAGTTTTTGGAATTATCTTTCTTCAATATGAATTTTGTAGCAATCAATTCACTAGAATTTGGACCAGATCTTTCAATCAAATTACCTATAGTACACTGCATCAATTGATCAAATGTGTCTCTATAAATAACAGCAAACCTGGACCTTTCAGCCATTACATACAAAGATACAGAACAAGCTCTCAAGTCATCAAAAGATGCTATAAGAATACCTGTCAATGTAGGTCTTGTATGTTTTGCTCTATCACCTAATTTCCTACGTCTCATATCATCATGATTTCTTGCTAACCATAAGCAATATACCAAAGTTAATCCGGCAGAAAATACAGTATGAACTGCTGAAGTAGAGTGCCCAAATACTGTTTTTTGATGAAAAATTTTATACAATTGGCAAATTTGACCTGCAGCAGCTTGACATTCTCTGAAAAGTTTGCTATGCGGTTTTAAAAGCTCCAAATATGGTTGGATTAATAGCCTAACAGATCTGTAATAATACAACTTCAAAGTTTCTGTTTCAAAATCTCGGAACTGCCTTAGTTTACAATTTGATCTCCATTCACATAAGTTTTTGTAATAAAATTCTACTTTTTCAAGTTCAGATTTCCTTAGTTCATGCATCTTTTCGACATTATGAACATCTACGCTAGACTTTTTCCAATTCATTAAGTCTAATTCAGTAGTGAATTTGCTTTCTAAAATTCTCAGCTTAATTACTTGATTGATAAAGTGTACCTGTTCTGATGGTCCTCTACTTTCAATATTAGTATTTATCACAACACCATTTTCAAAGTTCCCATAATCAAATAGAGGATAATCTTTTGGAATGGCACTGTTGAGAATCAAAAATGGCTTTTCAACAGCATTACAAATCATTCTTTCCATTAAGTAAACAGACCAAAACAATCTTATTTTTTGATTCTTCAACTCAGGATTCATTGTGCAATCAGATAAGTCATTCAATTTTAATTCATTAATGGCAATATTTACAACATCTTTTAAAATCACATACAACTCAATAGAATCTCGATCTGTTCTTATGATATATTGCAAAGAAAGTGATAAAATTTCTAATTTTTGCCAAGAAGACAGTTGGTCTCTACATTTTGCCAAATGTCTTATAGCTGTTGAAAAGTATCTGTTTGGTGGCAGTCCTTTATATTTACCTGATGTTTTGTGCAAGCATGAACTTATAGCAAATATTATCCATGATCTACTGCAATAATAATGGTAATCTATAGGGTTTCCAGAGTTCTTCCAAGTATTGAGAGTATTTTGCATATTAAACTTTTGTAAAAAACTTAACAAAAACGATGCTTTTTCATTTTTGTAGTTACCATGATTTGTATCCGAAGACATACTTTGATTGTTTAATTGAGTATAGTAGCTATGAAATGAAAAAACATCATTTTTGTCTAAAATTGGATATTTGAACTGCAATCTTGTAAAGTATATTTCCAAAAATTGGCAAGCTAAGACTTCATCAAATGAAAATGCGGGGTCATACGATAAAAAATCGCTTAAGTTATACTTTGATAATATGCATTTGCTGAAATCTATAGAGCCTAAAATGTTAGAGTTCATCGATTGCAATCTCATATTTTCATTTATATCTCTATTTAGATCATTTTGTAAAGCTGGACTGGATTTTTTGAATAGCGGAGGTAATGTTCTTGTGGCCAGTAAATCAAAAACACCATTTGGGGATCCAACAGATGTAGGTTTGTTTGACGTGAGACTGATGCCATCAGCTTCTTTATGTTCAAATTTTTTGATATCTTTGTAAAGTTTGTCAATAACATTATCATAATCCAAATTAGATAACTTTAAAAATTGTGAAACTTTTTTGTATTTTTTGACTTTTTTGAAAAATGGCTGCTGTTTAGACATATTGAAAGTCATTTGGTTTAGTTGATCTTTAGATGTGTTTTCAAAACCTTTCAATTCATCAAGACATTCCTCCATTGAGGAAAGTTTTCCTTCTAAAAATTTTATGTATTGAATCTTTGAATTTTCATCAACATTTTCATTGAGACTTTCTTGTCCGTCTAATTTGGGCTGAATACATTCGATAAAGCTCTTCAAACAGTTCAAACAGCTTTTTTCGTTCGTGGTCTTGATGCACTTTGTCTTTCTTTGCTTACACATATAACATGATGTGCTTCTATTTGATTTCACTTTGAACACATATCCTGAATTGTTATTGGCTATCTTAAGTTCGAGATTATACTGTTTAATGATTTCTTCACTAACAATTTTTTTAGGTCTACCCATGGATTCTTGAAAAATATGTTGGTTATTTTATCAAAACTCCGTTTCCTATTTCTTTGTTTTAGTTTTCGGTTTTTCTTTGGGGATTTATTTACAAAATCAATATTCACCATATTTTAAATTATATATTTCAAATTTATCTAATGATTTTCCAGTTTGTTAAATAATGCTTCTATACCGCGTTAAAATGCCTAGACAGAAAAAAAATACCAATACTAGCCTAAGTAATATTCAAGGCGAGTGACAAACTAGGAATATATAGCAAAAAAAAAAAAAAAAATCACGAGATACAGCGATGATTTACAATACTTAGAAACAAGAGCTATATAAGGAATCCGTTAATGCCGACCGACTAAGAGTTGTTTCCGTAAATATTCAGCATAATTTGATTCTCCTTTGCGAGTTGTTCAGCCTTCTTCTGCTCTCTCTCGGCATCCAATTTCCTGTACTTTTTTGTAGCGTTTCGATCTCGATTCTCTTTTTTTTCTTGTTTTCTCTGCACCAAGGCTAATTTTCTGTCACTCATACCCGTGCCATTCCCATTTCCATGCGAATTCTTCAAGGCCTCCAGTTTCTCAGCCAATATTTCCCTTGCTTTTTTTCTGTTGTCCTTCTGAGATCGACTGAACTGATTTGTAACAACTATTCCTGTGGGTATATGTTTGAGCTGTACTCTGGAGGCTGTTCTATTCAATGCTTGACCACCGTTTCCTGGTCCTCCATACAGAAACTTTTCTTCAATTTCGGTTTCCATTTTTGGATCCCATCTGACTCTGGGTGGTAAATTGACTCTTTTGGAGCAAAGAAGTGTACTTGTGTGGATTAATCTTTTAGTGTAGTTCATATTTTGTATGTGGCTTTTCCAGCTTGAAGCATGGTTGTGAGTGTTCTATCTCTAACATATTATACCGTATTTCTCATTGAATTTGTATGAGCTAAGGAAAATGCTCATGGGTGAAAAAAAAAAACAGCTTATTCACCCTTAAGACTACGCGACAATTCATATCATGAAAATATAACTGTATATTTTTTTTTAAATTTAAAATATCATGTTCGAGGTAGTATTTCAATCCTTCTATTATATATGAATACCAAAGCTTATTGGCAATACTGTAATTTTTTTCTTTTGTTCTATATAAATACGATTCATAATATGAATACACTGAGGTCTTTGAACAACACCTTTAATCTAACTAGGTCTAGCTTGAGCACAACTTATTATAGAAACATCCACATTAGTAAAACTATAAACAACATACGAATAACCAAGAATGGAGAAGAAATTGTAACACCCATTAAAACGATAGATGATGTCAATCTCATACCAAAGTCAGAAACCATTGAACAAAACAAAATTATAGATTCCATCAAAGAAAATCTGGTTGAAAATACTAACGATAATGTTTTAACAAGCTCTTTGACCAAGGAAGAACAAGAAAAGATAATGAATAGTGAAGAAATAGACAATTTGAATACGAAGGCTTTGCTTAACGCCAAACCCAATATGCAGACAAATTCAAAGCAAATGCCAAATTTCATCAATAATACATTCAACATAAACGAATTAATTTTATCATTGAGTTCAAAGCAAGAAATTAACAACAACAACAGAATAAGCAGTACGAGTTTTATGAAGCAAATAGAAACACTTATAAATAACTACAAAAATGTTAGGGCTGGAAAGCAATACAACAATGAACAAACAACAAGGGCGATTTCGGATTCGCACAAATTGTATTCCATATTTCTAGAAAACAAAACCAACACCACCAACGATTTTCCAACACCTTTTACTGATTTAGACTTGAAGGAAATGCATGATGAGCTTGTAGAAGATGGAGTGTTTACTTCTGAACAGGCAAAAGTACTGTGTTATCTGATTATGGAAATGTTAAACGATAATGTGTATTCGGTTTTTAATCACAAGAGCATCAGTGAAGCAGAACTGGATAAGGTGTCCTTGTTACTGGACAGTAGAGTACAAAATTTTGAATTGAACAAAGAAAGGGAAGTCGAAAGGGAAAAACAGAACTTGGATTTGGCTTTTGATCAACTATCACAAGCTATTTCCATCATGAAAGATTATGGACCACACTTGATAGACAATGACTTAAAAAGAGAATCTCAAATTGACATGAAAAACCATCAAAATGACATTAACGGCTGGTTTGAAGATTTGAACTTGCAATTAAAGAACACTAGGTATTTGATAACTGTAAATATTTTGGGTGGGTTGCAAGTCAAAGTTGATGAGTACAGATGGCTGTCTATGAAGCATACTGTTACAGCTATGGCTTTGATGATATTATCTTTGGCTTGGATTATGTGGCCTGATAACATTCTAAACAAAAACAAAGATAATCAACCATCTGTGTTATTGAAATCACTAGAAAATGAAGTTTTAGATGAAGATCAGGTATTTGATAAAATAGATGAAAAAAAGCTAACTGAAGTTAAAAAAGATGCTGAAAAATCAATTGAAGAGTCTTCTGTCAATCCTCTGCAAGTCATAAAACCATTAAGTATGGAAGATTTGCATGAGCTATCACAATCTGAAATTGATTAAATTGCCGAGTAGATTTTAAATAATACGCTACACAATTATGAGTCTAACCATGCGCTACACAATTATGAATTAAAACTTTTTTTCTATTTTGCCAATTGTTTTTTATCTCCTACACTAAATAATCACATTTCTTTTTTTTTTTTTTTTCCTGAACAAATTATCAGCCTTTGAAAAGTTTTGATCATGAAATATATAAAGCAATAACGACACCCATATAACATATTCGATTTAAATGTCTGATAACGAATCCCTATTTGATAACAATTTATTTGAAGAACCAGAAGATTTCCGTCCTCCTCCTCCACAAGAGCATTTCACCAAGTATGAAAGAAAGTCCGAAACTGCCGACCCTAAAGAAATACAATTGAAACTTATCGGAAGTTCACCTCTGTGGGGTCATTTGCTTTGGAATGCTGGTATTTATACAGCTAATCACTTAGACACTTTTGCTAAAGAAATATGTGAAGGTAAGAATATCTTAGAGTTAGGTGCAGCTGCTGGTTTGCCATCAATCATTGCAGGTTTGAACAAAGCTAATAAAGTTGTGTGTACTGATTACCCAGATTTGGAACTTATCAACAATATCAAGGACAATGTTGCAAAATACAATAAACACAATAATGTCGTTGTTGAAGGATATATTTGGGGAAATGAATACGATGACATTGTCAAGCATTTACCAGCCACTGCCGAAAATAAATTTGATCTAATCATAATGTCTGATTTAGTCTTTAATCATACAGAACACCACAAACTTCTAAAAACAGGTAAAGATCTTTTGGCCAAAGGTGGTAAGATCTTAGTCGTCTTTTCCCCACATAGACCATGGTTGTTGCAAGATGATTTGCAATTCTTTGAGACTTGTAAAGAAGAACCTTATGGTTTTAAAGTTGAAAAAATTGACTTGGTTAATTGGAAACCTATGTTTGATGAAGATGAAGAAACTGTTGAAATTAGATCAAGAGTTTACTCTTTTTATTTAACTTTATAGATTATTTATGTATTTTTTTTTTTTTTGAAATATATAAATAAAACATAAAACCATATACATTTTGTTATTGTTTGGGATTTTTCCGAATAATTATTAAGCTTACATGAATAGTATGTAAAATATTTGCTTAAATTCTTTTTTTGCTGTAAGCCTTTTTATTTATTTTTATTTATTTATTTTTCTATAAAAGAAGTTTATTATAAACATTAATTGTTTAAGCTACAGCTGTTTCTGGTAACCACCAAATATGAGTAGTGGTTACTTGACCATTTTTCAATGTAACAGTTTCGGTGGTAACAGGTTCATCCCAATTTTTGGTTGTTTTAGTTCCTGTTTGAGTTTGAGTGGTCTCAGGTAACCACCAAATGTGGGAAGTGGTTACTTGGCCGTTTGGTAAAGTGACGGTTTCAGTAGTAAGTGGTTCATCCCAGTTTCTAGTAGATGTAGTACTGATGGTACTGTTACCGGTAAAAGAAGCAGTAGGAGTGGCAACAGTAGAGTCAGGTAACCACCAAATGTGAGAAGTAGTGACTTGACCATTAGCTAAAGTGATAGTCTCAGTAGTTAATGGTTCGTCCCAATTTCTGGTAGACTTAGAGCCAGTAACAGTAGTTTCGGCAGTTTCTGGTAACCACCAAATGTGGGAAGTAGTGACTTGGCCATTAGCTAAAGTAATGGTTTCGGTAGTGATTGGCTCATCCCAGTTTCTAGTGGAGGTGGAACTGCTTTTTAAAACAGTGGTTATAGAGGAAGATGGAGTTAAGGTTACAACAGAGCTAGAATTCGACTGTGGGGCTAAAGTGGTGGTTTTTTTAGAAGCACTATCAGTTTTAGAAGTGGTGATAACAGGAACAACAGTTGATGTACTAGTTATAGCAGAAGAGCTAGAAGCAGAAGTTGATGTTGTAGCAGAAGTTGATGTAG
>ERZ794949.320-NODE-320-length-16167-cov-2.794129_pt1 | contig 16167 bp, 10 predicted proteins | sample MGYA00511363_ERZ794949 | MGnify/ENA primary metagenome ERZ794949 (study PRJEB30137, sample SAMN04331402) | food metagenome | isolation source: T1 must sample point D1 replicate B | place: Australia: South Australia ...
GGACGTGACGACGACGCGCAAGGCGTCGACGCGCGGCTCGTCGCGCAAGCCGTCGGCGGCCAAGAAGGCGCGCGCGAGCTCGTCGGGCGCGAGCGATGCCGGCGCCGCCGCCGCCGCGCACGCCTCGGCTGCCGCCGCCGAGGCCAAGCGCCTCGCGCGCACGAGCGTCGTCCCGCTTGCGAGCTCGGACCTGCACAAGACGACGGCCAACAGCAAGCTGCCGCCGGTCCCGCAGTGGGCCGACAAGCCCGACCCGGACGAGTACCAGAAGCTGTCGAGCAAGGAGAAGCGCCAGATGCGCAACAAGATCTCGGCGCGCAACTTCCGCCACCGTCGCAAGGGTGCGTCCCTGCTCGCTCTCTCGTCGTCGGCTCGTCCCTCCTCTCCTGAGCGTCGTTGCTGACCTTCTCTTCCTCCTCTCTTCTTCTCCCGCCCGCAGAGTACATCACGACGCTCGAGGAGGAGATCAGCAGCCGCGACACGATCATCTCGGAGCTGCGCGACGAGGTCGGCGTCATCCGCGCCGAGAACTCGGGCCTGCGCACCGAGGTCGCGACGCTCAAGGAGAAGTGGCAGGACCTCCTCGACAAGCTCTCGTCGCTCAGCGGCACGCCCGTCGCTGCGCCTGCTGGCACTTCCGCGGCCGGTCTCGGCACCAACCCGCCTCGCGCCGTCGCTGCCGCCGCCGCCGGTTCGTCGTCGGCCGCCTCTCTCGCCGCCGTCAAGGAGGAGGAGGGCGACCTCGTCTCGCTCTCGGCGCAGCCTTCGCCGTCGTCGTCGGCAACGGCCTCGCGCCGCATCGGCACCCGCTCGAGCGGCGTCGCCCGCCCGAACCTCACCAAGGACGTCAGCGCTCTCGGTCGCCGCGGCGCGACGGGCAGCTGGGCGACAGCGGGCGGGTTCGGTGGCGGCTTCACGAGCGTGCACACGACGCTACTCCCCGACGTCAACCTCGCCGACGGCCTGCACGGCAAGCCGAGCCTGCCGCCGTTCTCGGCCCAGTCGTTCAACCCGGCGCTCAACGCTCTCAGCGCCAACCAGCTCGCCGACCTGCCCGCCGTGACGGCGCACCTGCGCAACGGCGGTCTCTCGTCGGCGGCGCGCAACGGCACGCAGCCGCCGCAGCAGCAGCAGGAGGCGCCCAAGGGCACGTTCGAGGACTTCTTCGCCTCGAACCCGTACTGGCTGCGCCCCGACCAGCTCGACCAGAGCCGCGCGGCGCTGTACGGCAAGCTCGCCAACAACGCGGCCGGGCTCGTCGCCGCGCAGGCCAAGTCGCCGCAGCAGGAGGGGTACCTCCCTGTCCCGGCCGGCTTCACGCCGAGCTTCTTCCGCTCGTCGTCGCCCTCGTCTCCCTCCTCGTCCTCGATCAACTCGACCGCACCTTCCCCCTCGTCCACGTCCGCCGCCACCCCGCCGAGCAAGTCGTCGACCGCCGCCGAGCTCCTCGCCTTCCAGTCGCCCGCCACCGCCTACGCCCTCGGCGTCTCGCACCAGGACGCGACCCTCGGCAGCGCCGCCGCCGAGCAGCACGCCGCGCTCGTCACGGCCGCGCGCGTCGCGACCCTCGCGCGCGAGACGCTCGCGAGCCGCATGTGGAGCGCGTTCGTCGACGCCTTTGCCGGGCCGGCGGTCGGGCCCGGCGCCGAGCAGCAGCAGCAGCAGCGCGGCGCGATGAGCGCCGACAAGGTTGCTGCCGTGCTCGGCGGCAGGGCGCGCGTCGAGGTCGTGCCCGTCGTCGCGGCGCCGGTGCCGGTCCAGCAGCAGGAGGTCGATGCGCTCGGCGAGCGCATGGGCAGCATGAGCCTCGCGCGCGCGGCGTCGCCGGTCGGCGCGAGCGGTGCTGACGAGCGCGAGTGCTCGTTCGAGGGTGTCGTCGGGCGATGGCTCAGCGGCGGCGTGGCGCCGAAGAGGGCGTGACTGCGCCTCTCCCTCCCTCCACCCTCTCCCTCCCCCTGCCCCTTTCGCTTTTCACCTAGTTCTCGCTTGCTCCAGTCTTTACCTCTCCTCGACGTTGTCGCTGTCTGTCTATGCGCTGCTTTGCGCCCTCCCCTCTCCCCGTCCCGCACGTTCAGTTCCTCCGTACCCACCTGTAGACTTGCCCGGCCTTCGTTCTGCACCTCTTCGCTTTGCCTCACGTCCTTTCGGAGCAGGAAAGCGAGAGCGAACGAGACCGTCCGCTACCAACGAGGCCGAGAGAGCTTCCCCTCGGCGAGCGAGAGGGAGCACCGCCTCCTGCGCTCGCACCATGTCGTCCACCGCCTTCGACCGCGCCATCGCCTACGTCGGGAGCTCCACTGCATCAAGCTCGAACGAGGACAAGCTACGTGTGCGTCCCAGCCCCTCTCCCTCCTCTCACCGCCCCGCTCATCAGGTCCCCATCGCTCGCAGCTCTATTCGCTCTACAAGGTCGCGACCAGCTCGCGCACGCCGACAGCCTCTCGACCAGGCCTGCTGGACTTCTCGGGCCGGGCCAAGTGGGACGCCTGGAGCCGGCTCGGTGAGTGGGACGAGTGGGCGCGGTTGAGCGACGACGAGGCGAGGGAGCACGCGAGGCGGGCGTACGTCGACGAGGCGAGGCGGCTCGGGTTTTCGGACGGTAAAGATGAGGTGCAGGAGCGGGCTGCGCCGAAGAAGGGCAAGAAGGAGCAGATGGTCGCCGTCAGCACGCTCGAGGACTCGTTCGTCGACGAAGCGTGCGTCCCTCCTCTCTTCCTCATGCTTGCCTCGAGTCATTCTTCCGCTCGTTGACACCGTAACTCTCACAGACCTCCATCACGGATCCACGAGCTCGCGATCGAGGGCGACGTCGCCGCTCTCGAGCGCTTTCTCGTCGGCGACGGCAACGGCGCCGACCTGAACGAGCGCGACAGCTACGGGTACGCGCCGCTCCACCTCGCAACAGACCGAGGTGGGTCCTCTCGAGCCCACTTCTGCGCGCACATGCGCCAGCCGCTGACCCCGTCATCGAACGCAGGTCACGCCGCCGTCGTTAAGGTCCTTCTCGCTCACGGCGCAGATCGCTCTCTACTCGTGCGTGGCTCTCTTTTGTCCCTGCGCCGCAGGCAGCACCTGCCTCGAGCTGCGGGTTGAGCTGACGACCGACCGCGATACAGGACGAGGACGGCAACAGGGCTCTCGACCTCGCCCGGCTCGCCGAGCACGACGACCTCGTCTCGCTGCTGTCGTAGCCGCGCTCGCGATGCATTGTAGACGTTCTTCATCTGCATCTGAGGTCGAGAGACTCGCAGCTGCTGCTTGAGAGCGCGCAAGGCCTAGAGGTGGTCCTCGGCGCGAGCGAGAGGAAGGTCGACAGGACGGAGTGGGCTTCGAGTCCTGCGCCCCGGATCCACTCGAGGTGGTGCTAACCCTGGAGCAGCATAGACGTCACGCTCTGACCCGCCTGTGCCGCCCTTTGTCACCAAAGCGGGAGCGGACGAGGTCGGGACAGGGCGAGGAGGAGAGCGAGGTGAGGAGAGCCTGCGCTGCCCGAGGACGGGTCGCAAGAGCTCGAGTAGAAGCTACTGAGGAGTCCTGCAGTACGAACGAGCCTGCCGAGCGTGGCGGTAGAGAGCGACGAGGGGGAGCTCGTCGTCAGCAGCTCCTCCTCGATCTCTCCCTCGCCCACTCCTCGCGCTCTGCCCGCCCATGCCAGTGCGAGGACAGCTGCTCTCCACCTAGATGAGCTCTCGCGACCCGACACCGCCCGACTCGCCCCCGCCCACGACCAGCGACCGCACAGCTCCCCCCACCGCCGCCTCCGACTCGGCCGCCTACGAGGCTCGCCTCCCCGCAGCGCTCGACAGCCCGACAAAGCGCGCACACGACCCGCGAGATGACGACGACGACTTTGGCGAGTTCGTCTACTCGGGCAAGGACGCGGCGGTGCACGGCGACGCGGTCCAGCAGCCGGTGGGGGACTACGCCGAGCGCTTGAGGGAGACGGCGGGCAGCGCAGCGGGAGGCAGCAGTGAGGGCACAGAGCTCGGTCGGCGCGAGCCACTCATCGTCATCCAGGAGGAGCGGCGCGAGAACGGCGGCGACGAGGTCCACCGCCTCGACCACCGCGGCAGCTCGTTGGGCGTCGGCAACGGCTTCGGCAGAAGTGTGCGTCGCTGCCCCTCTCCTCGCGCCGTGAAGGAAGCATGGAGCGCGACTCCTGAGCTGATGAACCGCTCTGTCCCCGACGAAACAGGCCCCTCCTCGAGCGCCCTCGTCCCGCATGACGAGCGGCTCGAACGACGAGTTCCCCGCCCTGCGCGCACGACGAGCCGCACCAACACGAGCGAGGTCCTCTTTCGGCTCGATCAAGTCGGGCGCCGGCACGCCGCAGCGACCGCCGACCCACCCGGCCTTTTCCCGCCTTCGCTCCGTCTCGACCCAGTCGTACCCGTCGCAGAACCGCATCGCCTCGTCCTCGACCTGCAACACCGCGCTCGAGTACCCTGCGCGCCCGCCCTTCGGCGTTGCCGGAGGGTCACCCTCGACCTCGGCGCTCGACAACGTCTCGCGCCGCTCGTCCACCTCGAACCTCTTCGAGCTCCCCTCCGCGTCCGACCTGCCCGTCGGGACGGGCACGCCCGCCTCGGACTCGTCGTCGGTCGTCGGCGGCGGCGGCGCGGCGAGCAGCACGAGCGTCGTCGGCGAGCCAAGGCGCGGCTCGCCCCGGGTCCGCACCATCAAGTGGTCGCCGCTCAAGCGCCTCTCGGCCCGCGTACGCCCGCCGTCGAGCTCATCCGCCGCCGCCGAGCTCATGGCGCAGAGCGCGCTCGGGCAGCCGACCGTCATGGCCGTTAACGGGCTCGTCGCGCTCGGCACCAACAAGGGCTGGGTCCTCGTCTTCGACTTTGCGCAGAACCTGCGCTGCGTCTGCGGTACCGAGTCCATCGGTGCGTTCTTTCACTCTTCTTGGACTCGTAGGGATGCAGCGACTGATGCTGCTCTTGTGCTCGCAGCGAAAGATGCCGGCGCAGTGACGGCCGTCGCCGTCTCGCAGGACCACACGTTCGTCGGCGTCGGCCACGAGACGGGCCACATCCACCTCTACGCGCTCGTCAAGCCCGCACAACCTGCGCGATCGGTCGCGCCCGTCGAGCTGCAGCAAGTTCTCGCAGGTCGCAAGGAGGGCCACATCGTCGGGTCCAAGATTCTCCACCTCGGCTTCGTCGGCGCCCGCCATACCGCCATCGTATCGTCCGACGACCAAGGCCTCGCCTTCTACCACTCGTTGGGCAAGGTCCTCATGCTCGCGTCGACCGACATCATCCGCATGCTCGGCCAGTACCCGGACCCGAGCACCCTCCTCGCCCAGCCCGCACCTCCCTCCCCTGCGCTCCGCCGCCCTCGCCTCTCGTCCATCGCAACCTCGCCTGCCGCCATGGCCTCGCCGCCCGACTCGCCCGGGCCCTCACCTCGCCTCCCAACCCGCGGCCTCCCCTCCCTCGCCTCTCCTCTCGCCCTCCCCGCCCTTCCTCGTACCGCCACGCCACTGCCAGCCAAGAAGCCGACCATCGTCCTCGACATGGCGCCGCTCCCGCTCGGCCCGGCGCCGCACCCGCCGACCGACGGCCTGTCGCTCATCGCCCTCCTCACGCCGACCAAGCTCGTCGTCGTCGGCCTGCGCCCGGCTCCCCGCACGTGGTACCGCATCGGCTACTCGCACGACGGCGACGGCGACGAGCAGCGCGGCTACGCAGCGCGCGGTGTGCTCGCGTGGTGGCCGAGCGCGCGACGACCGCGCACGGACCCAGCGGCGAGCCCCGAGCAGGCGGACGCCGAGCGGCGCAAGGAGCCCGAGGATCCCGGCGAGGACCCGCTCCTCGTGTGGGCTTGGGGACGGCGGGTCCACCTCGTGCGCGTCAAGGGCGCCAAGGGCGGCGCACCGCCGCCGGCGAAGCGGACGCCGGCGGGCGCGCTCAAGCCGCTTCCGCCGCCGCCCGAGAGCGTCGACTTCGAGAAGATGGACGGCTGGGTGTGCGACGCGCCGGTGGTGGCGCTCAAGTGGTACAACGAACACGTGCGTCCTCGTCCTCAGCCATCCCGCCCCGCCTTCGAGCCTGCTGTTGCTGACTCGGACTTTCTCCCTCCTGCAGGTCGTCATCGTCTTTACGACCGATAGCTTCGAGGTCTACGACGTCTCGACCCGCCAGCGCCTCGGCCGCGACGCTCACGTCCTCGACAACGTCATCTCGACCGACCACTATTCGTCCGCCTTCGACCCAGCAGTACCGCACGCCGAGACGGCATCGTACGCTACGAGCCTCGCAGTCTTCAAGCGCAAGCTGTTCCTCCTTGTGCGTCCCTTTCTCTCTCTCTCTTTGCAGGTCGCGCGAGGACCGGCCTGACTTGCTCTCACCGCACAGGGCAACACGGACGTCCGGGTCGGCGCCATCCTCTCTTGGGCCGACCGCATCTTGGCGCTCATGCAGCCGGGCACGATGCTCGAGGCGATCGAGGCGGCGACGGCGTACCTCGAGGGTCAGGTCGACGCGAGCACCATCTCGCTCCCGGACGACCCAGCCGAGCGGCGCGACGTCCTCGAGCCCAAGCTGCGCGAGATCCTCAACGCGTCGCTCGAGTTCGCCTTCTCCGAGGACCGTCTGCGCGACGGCAGTCACGCCGACGGCGAGACGATCCAGCAGCTCTTCGAGAACCTCGTCGGCACGTGCGTCCGGGCCTGCCTCGCCCTCGACGACCCCGACTGGCTCTTCGACGAGCTGTTCGAGCGGTACGAGCAGAACGGCATCGAGGGCATCTTCCTCGACCGCGTCGAGCCCTTCATCCTCGCCGGCGCCGTCCATGCCCTTCCGCCGAGCGTCAGCCAGCGCCTCATCGCCATCCACGCCGAGCGCAGGCAGCTCGACGCCGCGCAGCGCATCATCTTCAGCGTCGAGCCGCAGAACCTCGATCTGAACCAGGTCCTCGGCCTGTGTCAGCGCGAGCAGCTATACGACGCCCTCATCCACGTCCAGACGAGGGCGCTGCACGACTACGTCGCGCCCCTCGTCGAGCTCGTCGCGCTCGTGCGCCGCATCCAGCAGCACCGCACGCAGCGGCCGAGGCGCATCGGCGAGAACGGCGACTCGCACTCGGACGCCGGCAGCGCCGGCGAGGACGACGAGCTCGAGGACCACGGCGGGCTCTGGCGCAGCGTCACGCAGGCCGACCAGGACGTCGAGACGACCGTGCCCGAGGCGTACAAGGTCTTTGCGTACCTGTCGCGAGAGCTCGCCGGGCTCTCGTACCCGGTCGGCGACGCCCTGCCGTTCGACGAGGCCGTTCGCGCCCGGGATGCCATCTACGGGTTCCTCCTGTCGGGCTCGACGCGCAGCTGGCCCGACAAGGGCGGCAAGCCCGTCCTCACGTCGTCGGACGACGGCGCCGGCGCGCCCGAGCCGCCCTACCCGTACCTGCGCCTGCTCCTTCGGTTCGACGCCGAGGCCATGCTCGACACGCTCGACCTCGCGTTCGAGGACTCGTACCTCGATGAGGACGAGGACGACCCGGCGGCGACGAGGCGCCTCGCGACGCGGCAGCGCATCGTCGACCTCCTCCTCGAGGTCATGTCGCCCTCGTCGGCACCTCACGGCGACGACGTCAACGACTTCTCCCTCGTCGACCGCACCTTCCTCCACATCTTCGTCGCTCGGAGCCTGCCCAAATACCCGCAGTACGTCTCGCTCCCCGTCGACACGCTGCGCGGCATCCTCGTCAGTCTCGCGACCGACTCGGACCAGAGCACCGTCGAGGACCGCCAACTCGCCGCCGAATACCTCCTCTCGACCTATACCCCGACCGACAGCGATACCTTCATCCCCCTCTTCGAGCGCGCCGGCTTCTTCCGCATCCTGCGCTCGATCTACCGCGGCGAGCGCCGATGGGCCGCTCTCGCCGCCACCTACCTCGCCGACCCGGACGTCACGTCCGACGTGTTCGGCTTCCTCCGCGAGACGTTCAAGCTCGCGTCGAGGGCGTCGAGCGCGCAGAAGGCCGAGCTCGCCGACACGGTTCTCGAGGCGGTCCCGACGCTCGTCGAGGCCGACGAGACGGGCTTGCAGCAGATGGCCGAGCTCGTCGACTCGTACCTCCCGGCTCGTCACGCCGAGGTGGTCGACCGCCTCGCGTCGCACTGGCGCGCGTTCGCCTACCTGCGGTGCCTCCTCGAGCCTGCGCACGCCGGCCTCGCCGAGTCGACCTCGGCGTCGAGCGAGCGCGTCCCCTCGCCGCACGTCGACCTCGCCCTTCGACGTCGCTACGTCGTCCTCCTGTGCGCCCACGAGCCGCAGCACGTCATCCGATTCTTGCAGAGCGACGCGCACCGCCTCGCGCAGGACGCCGAGGTGCTCGAGATCTGCGAGCGCGCCGAGTCGTTCGACGCGCTCGTGTGGGCGCTCGACAAGAACGGCGAGCCCGAGGCGGCGCTCGAGCGCGCCGACGAGGCGCTCGAGTCGAGGACCGACCTCCTCGTGCAGCGGCTCGTCGGAGGGGCCGGCGGCGGCGACGACGACGAGGACGACGTGCAGGCCAACGGACGCGTGCGCGCGCCCGACGCACTGCTCGAGCAGGTCGCAGCCGTTGCGCGAGCGGCGACGGCCGTGTGCGTGCACCGCACCTCGGGGCGGCGGCGGCCCAAGGACCCGCCGGCCGAGGACCTGTGGTACCGCCTCCTCTCGTCGCTCGTCGCGACCGTGCGCTCGATCCGTTCGGTCGCGCCGACCTCGTCGGTCGACAAGGCGTCGTCGCACCGCCGCATCTCGAACGCGTCGATGATCATCCACGACGAGGACGACGAGGCCGGCGGGCCGCAGCACCTCTCGGCGCGCTCGTACGAGGTCCTCTCGTCGCTCATCCCGAGCGCGCTGTCGGCCCTCGTCTCGACGACGTCGTCGCACGAGGTGTCGTTCCCGAGCCTGATGCGCCGCCTCATCGACTCGAACTCGCGCTCGCCGGCCGCCAACCGCTCGTACGCCGAGTTCAAGGCCATCGTCACGTCGATGCTCGATACGTACGCGTTCGAGGGCGACCTGCTCGAGCTGTCGTCGACCATCTCGGCGCAGGACCTGTTCGAGCACGTCGAGGCGTTCAAGCGCGAGCGCGACCGAGGGTGGCGCCCGGGCGCCAACGACCCGTCGGGCGCGTGCGCCGAGTGCCTGCAGCCCGTCTGGGGGCCGCACGGCGCTGGAACGTCGCCGGCCATGTCGCGCTCGGCGAGCGTGTCGCTCGTCATCGAGTCGCTCGGGATGAACGACGAGCGGCCGAGGATGAAGAAGCGGCCGTCGCTCAAGGGCAAGGAGGTCGACTGGCCCGAGCTGCCCGGTGCGCCGGCGAGCGGGTTCAGGAGCGTCGCGAGGCCAGAGCATGAGCCGCCGCGAGGAGTTGTCGTCGGGCGGGACGGGCGGCTGTTCCACCAGACCTGTCACCTCTTGCGCTCGTACGAGTAGAGCCAGCACATTGCATCGTTGCAGATTCTAGACTCCGTCTGCGCTGTACGAGGAGAGCGTCGAGCGAGCAGAGAGTCCGTGCGAGCCGACGAGCCGGCCGGCTCGACCGCGGCGCGCCGAGACAATCGGAGCGGAGCTCGCCCAGCTCACCGTTTCTCCACCACCACGCCTCGCTGAGTCTGCGCTGCCCTTGCTGCAGCTCGTGCTCGATCTCTGCGCCGACCGACATGGGCACTGCGCGTCCCAGGCCGCCGAGCGACTCGGGCTCGAGTTCATCAGCCGATGGCGCAAGCACCACCGCCACTCCTCTCACGCTCAAGGAGGTGCCCGACGGCGACCCGACCGACATCGTACAAGGCGAGCTGGGTGCGAGGGACAAGCCGCTTGGGCCTGCAGGGGCAGAGGGCGAGGCGGGCGAGGCGGCACGGCCGCTCTCGCGAGGGCGGCGGGTGTGGAACGCGACGAGGCGGGTTCTTGGGCTCCTGATCGATCAGTGGGTGCGTCCCTCTCTCTGATATGCTGCACGAGGGGCCCGACGCTGACCGCCGCTTCGGCCTCCCTCCTCCTCGTCCCCCATCCCTCCCTCCTCGACCACCTCTCCTCGCCCCACGCACACGCTCTCCCACCGCTCGTCGCAGTTCCTCATCGGCATAGGCGTCTTCATCGTCCTCGCGTGAGCTCAATTTTTTGTCGGTTCCGGTCGTCGAGGTGCGGTCGACAGCGAGCTGACGTTGCTCCGTGCAGCTGGCGCTTCCCCAACGTCGCTCGCCAAGGAGGAGTCCTTCACGCTGAATGGAGCATTCGCCTACTGATAGTTGGGATCATCTTCCTTCTCTCGGGCCTTTCTATCCCGCCCCGCAACATGGTACGTCGAGCTCTCGCCGGTACCGCTTCCTCCCAGCCTTTCTTCCCCTCCTCCCTCGAGATCCTCGCCTTCCCTCGCCGCCGCACGGCTTGACCTCCTCACTCTAAATCTCTCGGTGCCGCACACGACGCCGAGTACGCCGTGCAAGGCGCAGAGCTGACCCCGTTGCCTTCCCGCAGTACCTGCGCGCGCTCGATTGGCGCCTACACCTCGTCTGCAACATCACGACCTTCCTCCTCTTCCCTACCATTGTATTTGCTGTGCGTGCATCCCTCGCGTCGCCCCGCTCGACCAAGGATTGACGCGCTCCCTCGCTCGCAGATCGTCTCGGCCGTCCAAGCTGCCGACCCGGACAACCAGCGCTTCGACAAGTACGCGCTCGTCGGCCTCGTCGTCATGAGCTGCATGCCGACGACCGTGTCGTCCAACGTGACAATGACGGGCCTCGCAGGTGGCGACGTCGCCGGCACGACGATCGAGGTCCTCCTCGGAAACACCCTCGGCACCTTTTTGAGCCCGGCGCTCCTCGAGATGTTCCTCTCGAGCTCGACTTGGGCGTTCGGCAAGCCTGTCGCGTCGGGCGGCGGCGGCATCGGCGAGGTGTACCGTCAAGTCATCGAGCAGCTCGGCTACTCGTGCGTCCTCGTCGTCCTCGTTCTCGCTGACGACCTGCTCTTTGTCTGCAGCGTCTTCATCCCGCTCTTCGTCGGCGAGTGCATTCAGTGGAAGTTCCCCAAGCAGACCAAGTGGTGCCTGCGCACCTTCTACCTCGGCAAGGTTGGCACCTTCTGCCTGCTCCTCGTCATCTGGTGCGTCTCCTCTTGCTCGTCTACATTAGCCTGCGTCTTCCAGGGCCGGTGCTGACGATCGGCGTGCAGGTCTACGTTCTCGGGCGCGTTCTACGCCGGCTCGTTCGAGCGCATCTCGGGCGAGGCGATCGCCATGATCGTCACCGTCAACCTGGGCCTGTACCTCGTGCGTTCCCTGTCTCTCTCACCCTCGCCCGTTCTCCTCCTGTGTCGTTGTCGCCGAGCTGACACCTGATGACGCTCGCAGCTCTTCTCGTTCGTCATCTTCGCCGTCTGCAGGCTCGTGCCCGTCCCGCAGGGCAGAGCCACTCGTGGCCCGGACGGCAAGCGGGCGGTCGGGCCTCTCCTCTCGCCCGAGACGACCATTTCGGCGCTCTTCTGCGGAGGAGCCAAAGGCGCTGCGCTCGGAGCTCGTGCGTCCTCTTCGCCTTTCCCTCCCTCGTCCTCGCGCCGGACCTTCCTGACCCCCTCTCCCCCTCCCTCATCTTCTCCTCGCTCGTCTACAGCTATCGTCTCCGTTCTGTACGGCGGCTTCACGCCCGAAGCACGAGGTATCGTCTCGCTCCCGCTCGTCCTCTACCAGGTGCGCTCCTCTCGCTGCGCATCCTCCTCAGCGGCGCATGTCACTGACCCTCCTCGACGCTTACAGGGCAGTCAGGTCGCACTCGGTCAAGGCGCCGTCTACTTCCTGCGGCAATGGAACGAGCGGCAGAAACTCAAGGCGAGGGAGCTCGAGGAGGGCAAGGTGAGCGACGGGGACGACGAGGCGGCGAGGGGTCCGAGCGAGGGACGACTAGACGGCGGCAAGGCGCAGGGCAAGTAGATCTGTTGTATTTATCGGGTTCCCGCTAGGGAGCTGCCATCGTCGCTGAGGCTGCCTCGCTTCTGCTCGAGCTTACTCGCCTCGCTCTCGAGCCTCTCCTCGCGCCGACGTTCTTCCTCCGCTCGTCGGCCTCGGCTGCCTCGACGGTCTCCTCTCTTGATCAACTGCGCGCGTTCGTCGTTCGTCGTCTCCTGGCTGCTACGGCGCGGAATGTCCGCGAACGTTGCGTTCAGGAGACGGTCGGCGACGGACGCTCGCGCCTCCGGAACCTCCGCGGATGCTTACGACTCGGTCTCGCGACGAGCTTTTGGACGTCGAGCCGCTCGTTTTCGGCTCTCTCCCGGCTGTGCTCAACCGACGCGAGCCAGCCCGCCTGCACCGCCATGGCTCACCACGGACGCCGCCGCGACACACCCCTGCCCGGCCCGCGCAGCCACCCTCGGCCCTTTCGCCGTCACGCCAGCCCGCCCTCGTCCGACACCGACTGCACCGACGACGAGCGAGACGCTCCAGGGCGCGCAGCCCTCGGACCCCCCCTTCCGTCCGTCCACGAGCATGGCTTTGCGCACCCGGACGCGCTCGCTACGCTCGAGGGCAGGCGCTGGGTGCCGAACCCTCGCGATTCGGCCGTCCTGCGAGCGGCGCACACGGGCGCTTGGGCAGGACTCGGCGTCGGGCGCATGCCCCGGTCGTGGGCCGAGTTCGAGGCGGCGCACCACCGCGACCTCGCGCACCGCCCGCTGCGCTCGGCCGCTCAGCTTGAGCGTGACGACGTGTGCTCCAGCTCGGCGCCGCCTCGGTCGCCGCGCGCACGAGGCGACCGCGCGCACGAGCCCCTCACGTCGGCCTTCTCGTTCTCGTCGAGCGAGCCGGGCTCGCCGACGCAGCAAGTCGGCCCGTCCGGCACGAGCTGGTACAGCAGCGGCGACGACGGCGACGCCTGGTCCGATGGCGAGGCCACGGCGAGCCCGCGCCGCGAGTTCCGCCTGCCGTCGATCCAGCCCGGGTCGCCGCTCCTCCTCAATTTTCCGCCGTCGCCTCGAAGGGTGCAGGTCTTCCGCGAGGGCCGTCGCAGTCGCGCGCGCAGCTTCAACACGCAGGAGCACGTGCCGATGAACCTCGACGCGATGGTGAGCGACTCGTCGCCCGAGCGCACGCGCACAGACGCACCGTCTCGTCGCCGTGCGTCCTCTCTCTCTCTCCCACTCTCTTTGCTCTCGATATATCGCGAGCTCGAAGCTGACGTCTTGTGCATGCAGGGCACGACTGACGAGGTCGCGGCGCTCAAGCTCGCGCTCGCACGTGCCTCCTCCGATTTCGACCTTCCCAAACCCATCCTCCCCCTTTCTCTCTTCCTCGCACCCTCTGCTGCCCTCCCACATGTCCCTTCGCCAACTGTTCCTCGTCTCGCATCCCTTATAGTCCCCACTATAGTCTCCAAAAAGCTGTAGCGCCTCGCTTCTCGCTCCTCATTTCCCGCACTGTGCAAGCAACAGACACTCTCGCACGCTCGCGCACCTTCTTTCGCACTTCTTGATCTCCTCGAGCGGCATGAGCAACCAAACGAACCACAACTGCGAGGCTCAGACCGCAGAGAGCGGCAGCAGGACCTTCGAGCCCATGGCGGCGAGGAGGTCTGAGCGCAACGAGCGAGTAAGCAGGAAAGGTCTCGCTCTCTCATGCCTCGCTCGTGCAGGTCGACTGAACTCGCTCGCAGGACTCGACGGACGAGCAAGCGCTCGCTTCGACCTTGCCAGGGAGGGAGAGCAAAGTGGCTTTCGAGCGCGAACACGGACCTCGAGCTGCAACGCCTTGTCTCAAATCGTCTCCCTCGCCGCCGCACACACAGAAAGCGCAGCACAAGGTCTCACTGCAGCTCCCACCGCTCTACTGCGTCGCCTCATTACCGCCCTCCTCGTCGCGCTCCTCGCCCTTCTCGTACCCATACCCCCTCGCGATCCCACCCTCGCGGCCCATCTCGAGCCTCGCGGGCTCGTCCATGCCGAACCGCGGCTCGAGGCCTTTGTACGTGCGCGTCTGCATGTACTCGCCGGCGGCGCTGCCGAGCACGCGCGAGACGGCCGATGAGGTGTCGCGGATCGAGAGGGCCGAGGCGGCGGACGTGAGGGCGTCGGCGTCTGTGCGCGGTGGAGCGGGCGAGGCGAGAGGGGAGGTCGAGCATGAGGTGAAAGAGGAGGAGAAGGAAGCGAAAGAGAGTCAGCGAGCGTCGAGGGAAGTGCGAGAGAGGGAGAGAGAGCGAAGGGGCTCGAGCGCACCTGCAAACGCCTTGTTCGTGTACCGCTTCGGGTGGCGGTACGTCCCCGTCGCCGCACTAAACACCGGCCGCTCACCGTCCTCCTCGTCGCCTTGCTCGTCCTGCTCCTCGCCCTCGCCGTCGCCCGACCCGACCGTCCCCGCATCCTGCCCGAACGTCGAGCTCTCGAGGAGCGCCGCAAAGTCGAGCAGGTAGTCGCCCGTCCAGGCCTTGCCCGTCAGGGCGAGCTCGAGCTCGAACGGCGTCACGATCGGGCGGAGGAACTCCTGCGGGCGGCCGCGAGAGCGGACGAAGGAGTCAGCGTCGACGTTCTCGCTCGGCGAGCTGCACAGAGTATGGACGAGTACGACGAGAGGAACAGCAAGTGCGCACCTTGCTGTCGACCATCGAGTTCTCCGGGCACGCGACGAGGACCCAGCACTCGACCTCGATAAAGTTGGCGAGCTTGGCCGGGTTGAGCTTGCCGACGGCGACCGTGTAGCTCTTCTTGTCGCGGCTGGTGATGAGCTGCCGCAGGTGCGTGATGAGCGGGAGGTAGGCGGCTGCGGTGCGGCGGGGCGAGGGAGGGAGTGGGCGAGGGAGGAGAGTGAGGAAGAGAGGGTCAGTGCGCGCTCGACCGAGACGCCGACTGAGCAAGAGAGAGTAAGAGGGGACGCACCGACGCCGAGCGTGCCGACGAGGATCCCGACGACGTCTGCGTCCTTGGCCTTCTCGACGGTGGCGTAGCGCCGCATGAGCATGCGGTTCGTCCTGCCGCTCTCGAGCCGCGCTTGGCCCGTCGCCGGGTCGTACGACCAGACCTGTTGCCGAGAGGTGCGCGTCAGCTACGTCGTCGCAGAAGGGCCTCACAGCGAGCGAGCGGGAGGAGAGGGGGAGAGAGAGAGAGAGCGCGACGCACCCGGCACCGCCCATGCACGAGCAAGACATTGTTGAGCGCCAAGCTCTCGCCGCCGATCCACAGCAGCGCGCACTCGTCCTTGTCGACGCCGTCGGGCAGCGTGTAGCGCCCCGCCGAGCGCGGCACCGTCGTCGGCGGCGCGGGGACGGCTGGGTCGAGGTCGAAGCCGGCCGGCGCGGCGGCATCGTCCTCGTCCTCGTGCGCGGAGTGGGGCGGTGCGGCGTCGGCGGGGGAGGCGGACGAAGGAGGGTCGGCGCGCGCCTTGCCCTTGTCCGAGGCGTGCGCGCGCAGGTTGGCGCGCGAGTCGAGGTGGGGGAGGTCGAGCGCGAGGAGCGGGCGCAGGGCGTCGGCGACGAGGTCTGCGTGCGAGGCCCGAGGAGTCAGCGTGTGCAGGTCGGTGGGATGTAGGGCGAGAGCAAGCGGGACGCACGGGCCTTGTGAGCGTAGGCGACGTCGTACAGGAGGACGACGGCCTTTGGCGGCTCGTCGGCGAGCGAGTCGCGGCTGGTGGAAGCGAGGGCGTTCGCGGCGGCGTCTGGGTCGATCGAGCGCTTGGTGAGGACGTAGAGGACGGGCAGTCGGGCCGTGCTGCGAGGAGTGGGAGGAGAATGAGCCGAGCGAGCGCGAGAGAGGGAGGACGAGGGAGGAACGAGACGCACGGCGAGAGGCAGGTGTGGCCGTAGTGGATGACAAAGTCGGCGTCGACGTGTTGTGCTGCAACCTCGTCGACGCAGCAGCTGTAGGAGGGGCGGTTCGAGGTGAGCTGAGGTCGCTCGAAGAGGAGGAGGAAGGGAGCGAGGGCGGGGACGCACCTGCCGTAGGTCGTGTCTGCGAGGACGTAGAGCTCCTTGTCTTGAGGCAAGCGGCTGCGCAGGGCGCGGTAGACGGCGACGGCGTCGTGGAGCTGCTCGTCGGCGAACTGGAGCGCGACCTGGAGGGAGGGGGGTCAGCTCGTGCGGGAGGGCGGGTCGGGGCAGGATGAGCGGGCGGGTGCTCACCCGTGAGTAACCGCCGCGGAGGATCTCGTGGACGGTGAGGTCGACCTCGTAGGCGTCGT
>ERZ794949.321-NODE-321-length-16142-cov-147.579661_pt1 | contig 16142 bp, 10 predicted proteins | sample MGYA00511363_ERZ794949 | MGnify/ENA primary metagenome ERZ794949 (study PRJEB30137, sample SAMN04331402) | food metagenome | isolation source: T1 must sample point D1 replicate B | place: Australia: South Australia ...
GAAGTGCTGGATTCAACTGAAGAAGTAGAAGAAACAACAGATGAAGATGAAGATTCAACTGAAGAACTTGAAGGAGCAGCAGATGAAGAGCTAGATTCAACTGAGGAAGTGGATGGAGCAACAGATGATGAAGTAGAACTAGAAGAACTGCTGGTTGTTGGGGTTGCTGAAGTAGATGATGAGGTTGAACTAGAAGAGCTTGAAGAACTTGAAGAGCTAGAACTGGAAGCGCTTGAAGAGCTGGATTTGGAAGAGCTGGAACTAGAAACACCTACATTGTTAACATTGAAACTTCCACAGGTGGACTTGAAACTGGACCAAGCTGAAGAAACATCACCGCTGTCACAAACAGAGTTCAAACATGAATTCATAGCAGAAGCTTCGTTCTTACAGTAACATGAAACATCTTGCATTCCACTTGAACAAGAGTTGGTTTCTTGAGATATTTCATTTACACAAGCTAGTAAACAAGCTGGAGGAGTACCAGCAACTTGAAGAACTAACAAACCCAAAACAGAAGTGTATAGACTGACAGTATTAAATTTCATTGGAGTGTATTTTATATTCTATAAGGGAAAAAAAAAAAGCAAAAGCACAAAAGGTTGTATTGGTATATCAATAATTACTTTAAAAAAATAAAATCAAAGGTTTCTACAAAGATATAGTTTGATTTAGTTGGTGTTTTTCTTTTGGTTTATAAGTGAAATTTCTTGTAATTTTGAAAAACAACAATCTGATCCCGTACATTTGTATGTTTTTTTTCTACAATGCTCAAATAGGAAATCAGAAAAAAATTTGGTGGAGAAAAAAAAAAGTCACCAAAAACAAAGCGAAATATCGACCAAAAAAGCAAATGAGCTATAAATAGAACGAAAAGGAAGGGCAATTAGGAGATAAGCTGGAAGTAAAAGGGCAGTTAACCGAAATGCCGTTTTTGGACATAATTCGTTAAATGTACACGTTGCAGATATGTGGGTGTGATTATTTCAGTGATTTGAGCAAAAATATAAAAGTCTCTATATACTAATATATACATTAAAATATTATACTGATAATTAATTAATAGTTACGGAAGAGCATTAGCCTTTTTAATGTTCCTTTTGTTATTTAACTTATAAGAATAAACCAGCTAAACCCATAGCTAATAAGCTTAAAGAACCCTTGGTGACATCAGCACCGTTCTTGTGGCTGGAAGTGGAGCTAGATTTAGTAGAGTTGCTGGAGGTGCTGTTACCGCTTGTGGTGTGGTTAGCAGTGCTGGTTTGGTTTGCGGAGGCAACAGTGCTAGTAGCAACAACACTGGAGGTGTTAACGGCAGCAACAGCAGCAGAGCTGGTAGCAGGAATAACAGTGGTGGAAGAGTTGTGTGATGAAGATGGAGCTAAGGTGGTAGCGTTTTTGGAAGCAGAAGTGCTGGAACCAACGGAATCGTTGCTGGAGTTGGATGGTTCGTAATCAGAAGCGTAACCACCGGAACTGGTGAAAGCAGCTAGTTCTAAGTATAAGTTATTGTTGGTGTTACCGTTGTTACCGTCGGAGTTAGTGGAGTATAAGTCCCAAGAAGAGCCATCTGGAACAGCGGTGAATGAATAACCTTGAGCACTAGCTATGGAGCCATCAGCAATGGAGAAACCCTTAACTGCCTTGGAGGCATCGGTGGTGACACCGTATTGACCTTCGGAGTTTGGAATAATACCCCAGTAGTATGTACCATTGGCAACTAAGTGACCTTGATCATCGACAACGTATACCCAAGAAGGCTTACCGTAAGAAGAACCAACGGTGATTGGGAAGTAATCACCAGTGGCGGAATCGGTATCGATTAAAGCAGTGCTGTATTGTAAAGCAGTACCGGAATCAATACTTACGATACCGAATTCTTGAGAATCAGCTTTGACGTTTTGTAAAGCGGCTAATAAGGCAGCGGATGTAATAACAACTTTGTTGGATAACATTATTTTTTTTTTTAAAAATTGACGTGTGTTCTAATTTGGTTATTTCTACTCATTATCTGTTTTAAAAATGTTTTAAAGAAGCAAACTTCTATGACAAATATTGATGTTGTTTATATAAATAAAGTTTAAAACAAAAGCAGACAAATTTCTTTTTTGAACACTAAAATACGTATGCAAAAAAATGCATTTTACCTGTAGCATACTGCTAATTTTAGAAGGAAAAAAAAAGTATTTCTATTTTGAAGATATACTAAATTTGTCCCTACAGCAAATTGCTATGGCATATTTTTTTTTTTCACACTCTAAATAGCACAAAAATGTGGACAAAAACAAAAAGAGGGGCTTTCTGATGTGCAAACTGCTAATAATAAAACTGTAATTTTGGTCATACATTATTTTAATGACTTAATCTTATTAGTAATTATTTTGCCATATACTGATACAGCTACAGTTTATGACGAAAGCTGCAGGGATGTGAATTTAATAGAACAAAAAACAAACAATTAAAAAAATCATTGAAATAAGAGGGAATGAAACAAATTTATGCAACCTTTTGTTTGGCACACACGTGACCAGCTGTCGGATTTACTTCTTCCCTGTTTTTTGCACAATTATAGAGCAACAAATATAATAAGGTTTACTCCCTATACATTGCTGAAAAAAAAATACTATATCCGAAAGACTTTCATTTTTCTTGTGTACGTTTTTTTTATATATGTAAGCCATCTTAATCCCAATGCACCATTCTTTTCAAAATAATGTAAACGTGTTCGGGTAAGTTTGTGTTAGTGCAAAAATCACACCATACAGCTGTAATTCCCCCAATCATCTGATACAACTATCTTCTCATTTTTTTTTGCTACTAGTATAAAGTGATCTGATTTTTTTTTTTTGTCTATAGAGCGGGATAGCCCGTATAAGCATAGCCAAAACTTTGGTGTGAGTTTTTTTCTGTCTGATTTCCCTTTTGGTAAACAAAGTTCTATTATTACCGGTTCCATAAAAATGTCCCAGGTGCTACTAATCTGATTTTTTCTCTTTTTTTTGTTGAATGGTATCAAAGAAAAAAGTACCTTTAAAACACGTTATTAAAAAAATGGCGTAAAAATTTTCTCATTGGGAATATAGCTTGATCAGCTTATTCTGAGTATGGATAAATCTACAATCAAGTTTATATAAAAAGAAGGGATCAATTGATATTTCATTTATTTAATTTCTCTAAAACATTATTTTCCTTGGTGTATTAATAAGAAAATATATTAATAATAACCATAATAATATCAATTATACAAATACATACATTATGGGTATCGAAAACGTTTTAAAAAGAAAAACCGGTGTCATCGTTGGTGATGATGTCCACGCTTTATTCAAGTACGCTCACGAAAAGAACTTCGCCATTCCAGCTATCAACGTTACTTCCTCTTCTACCGTTGTTGCTGCTTTAGAAGCTGCCAGAGACAAGAAGTCCCCAATCATCTTACAAACCTCTAACGGTGGTGCTGCTTACTTCGCTGGTAAGGGTGTTTCTAACACTGACCAATTCGCTGCTATCCAAGGTTCCGTTGCTGCTGCTCACTACATCAGAGCTATTGCCCCAGCTTACGGTATCCCAGTCGTTTTACACTCTGATCACTGTGCCAAGAAGTTATTACCATGGTACGATGGTATGTTAAAGGCTGATGAAGAATACTTCGCCAAGAACGGTGAACCATTATTCTCCTCCCATATGTTAGATTTATCTGAAGAAACCGATGAAGAAAACATTGCCACCTGTGTCAAGTACTTCACCAGACAAGCCAAGATGAACCAATTCTTAGAAATGGAAATCGGTGTCACTGGTGGTGAAGAAGATGGTGTTAACAACGAACACGTTGCCAAGGAAGATTTATTCACTTCCCCAGAAAGAGTCTACGAAGTTTACAAAGCTTTATCTCCAATCTCTCCAAACTTTTCCATTGCCGCTTCCTTCGGTAACACCCACGGTGTTTACAAGGCCGGTAACGTTGTCTTATCCCCAGAAATCTTATTAGAACATCAACAATACGTCAACGAAAAGATTGGTGCTCCAAAGGATGCCAAGACCTTATTCTTAGTCTTCCACGGTGGTTCCGGTTCTACTGTTAAGGAATTCCACGATGCTATTGACAACGGTATTGTCAAGGTTAACATGGACACTGAAATGCAATACGCTTACTTAACTGGTATCAGAGATTACGTCTTAACCAAGAAGGACTACATCATGTCTACTGTCGGTAACCCAGACGGTGAAGATAAGCCAAACAAGAAGTTCTTCGACCCAAGAGTTTGGGTTAGAGAAGGTGAAAAGACTATGTACAAGAGAGTCGAAGAAGCCTTAGATTGTTTCCACGCTGTTGATGTTTTATAAATTTAGTCTTTCAGTAAGATTTATTTTAACACATGTAAAACAAGATAGCTAGTCTTTAATGATAACACTTTTATATATAGAATTTTTAATGATTTAGTTCTATATTGAAATATTTAATTTCGTTTTATTTTTTCATATTTTTTTTTTTTTGTTCATTGCTGTAGTCATTTGAGTTCATTAAGTCCGTTATTGAGTATCATTATTTTAAAGCTTTAAAATAATACTAAAACATAACCAAAACCGTACCTTACCAAGGAGCATCTTTACCTTGATTTAATACCATGAGTGATAAGAGTGTGAAACCACATTTGATTGATCTTTATAATGTTGAAACAACGAACAAGCTGATACCACAAAGTTTTCAATATGTCCTAAAGACTTTATTGACTAAATACTATTCGAACAAGTATCTAATGAACATATACAACAATTTCGATGACTATTCTTTCATATTGAACTTTATTATTAATTACATCTGTCTTTTGAAAACAGACAGTACATTTACAGAGAATAATTTTAATTTGAGCTATGAGTTTAATGACAAATACATTAATAGAAAGGACTTGATTCTGGTTACTTTGTTCGATAATTTTGGAATAGATTATATAACAACAAAACTGGAAAGACACAGAGATAACCTCTTGCAAAAATTCAAACTAATTAAAAAGAACTACAAAAAAAATTTGATTGAAGAACAAGGCAAATTTTGGGAGGACAACATAGATGACTTTAAGGATCATGTTAAAAAAAAGATCAATTTGAATCATTATATTTTCATGTTTAAGTACTATCCTAAAATTAAAAGGACTTTGAAAATCATCAGCATGTGTTTGAAACTTATTTATCACAAAGGATACTCTGATCACTATAGCTTCATTCAATACATTTTTGGGATAAAGCAAAAGAAAATGAGCTTATTTAATTCAATGACTTCCAAAATCTTCCTGTATTTGGTCTCAATTGTTAAAATTGTTGAGTACTATAATAGGGAAAACTTCTTGGCAACCATTTTATCTTCAGATGATATTCTGATGGACGAACTACCGCTTCCTGAACCTGTTTACAATGAAAAAGAACTTGTGAATGTTGTAAAGAAAGGCGTGTGTCCTATATGTAACCTCACAGCTGTGAATCCAACGTGTTGTAAAGATACAGGTTTGGTTTTCTGTTATAATTGCATATATGATCATTTAGATAATCAAAGAAATAACAACATGCAACTGAGGTGTCCTTTAACGAATACCGAATTGCTTCATGGATTTGATGGTTTAATTAAAATAAAAGCATAAAACAGTTTTATATACAAGTGTAATTTAATGAAAAATATCTATCAACATGAAAAGTCTTTAAAATGGTTCAGAAATTATTTCACCTTTACCAAAAGCAATATCCCCATTCTTTAATGTTGGACTATAGCAGAAATATTTAATACAAGCATCTAAAGCAGCTCTACTCTTAGCATCGTCTATACTGGTACCAAAACCTTCACCAATTTTTTCACCTTCTACGGTGAAAGTTCCTACAATGAACATAGGTTCGGTGGAGTCTCTACCAGTTTCAGCTAGTAATTTATAGACAACTTTAGGTATGTTTTCTGATACTAGAATATCGTTTAAAGTATTATCACTATCATTCAAAAAGAAGACTTTTTGTATTTCAAGATCTTCAACATTTAATGTATCTCTAGCAAACAATTCAAACAATTCAGGAGTTTTTTGAGTCATTAAACCGAATAAAGCTAAAGTAGCATCCGAGACTGGTCTATATTCGATAGGAACCTTTTCCCCAGTGATAGTTGAATCAACAACTTCGGTAATTCCATCGGCGGTCTTTCTGTTAATGAAGTTTTCTAATGAACTCACTTTTCCAAAGTATTCCAATGTGTCTTCATTTGCTAAGTAGGCTTCAAGTAAAGTTTGATTGTTTATTTCTAAACCAAATTGGGTTAGACCTATGTTGTGTAAGTTCTTAATACTTAATAATTGTTCAAGTAATGCATCTGCAATGGCTGAAGGTAATCTTGGATATTTTATGTATAATCTTGTCAAAAGATTGACCTTTAAGGCTTTATAACCTAATGATTTCAGCTTGGTATTATTATAATTGTTGACTTCACTTTCAGCACAGTTTAAACAGGTGGATAGTTCAGTAAACTTGATGCTATCTGGATATTCATTAAATCTCAGTCTATGGTACAAACTAGTCAAAGTAGCTTGGCTTCTCAATTTAGATTCAAGATCTTCAACGTTGGAAAATGAATTTATGATGGTATCGGTATATTCTTTGAATTTTTTCAAGTGCTTTATTTCAGCTAGCTCTTCATTAAATATAGGAGTTTCATTACTTTTAGAGTACTTGATTGCACTGCTTTTCAAAACATTCTCATTCAAAAAGAATGAACTTTTACTTGAAGTTGATTGATACCTCAAAGCATTTGAAGTGGCGCTCTTTTTTGCGCTCAACTTAATCGAATTTTTACCCAATAAACGAAGCATCTGTATGGCTGTTCTAATGAAGGCTTAGGTGTGATGTTTGTTTGGGCAACCTAAATGAGTTTGATGTCTAAGTTTACTTCATTCATTGATCAATATCACATCTGCTAAAGAAATTAGGAAGAAAATTTTTCAACCCAAAAAAAAAAATTTTCTTTCTTTTTTTTCATGCGTTCCTCTTCGATTGAATGGGCCATTCCTAAATAGGAAAAAATGTATTCTATGCGGGTGATAACATTGTAGCATAGAGGTTTAATTAATACAAAATGACTTGTGATTGTATGCAAAATATATAGCGTTAAATGAATAGAACAACCGCCAAAACAGCTACTACTGCAGCCATCATACTGTTGTATTTATTGTAAAATTGCAAAGGGTAGTCATTATTGGTATACTTTTTTACATCGTCGTCGCTACTGTTAAATATGGATGATCTCTTTCCAAAATAATTGGTGAATTCCTCTTTCTTTTTGCTTGGTAATTGGTCAGCATTTTTACTTTGGTTTTTGTTACCAAAAATGTTTTTTAATTTATTAATCCATCGCAATACTCCTGAATTTTCATACTTGTCAACTTTTGAACTACGTATTGGGTCAGAAGGTCTACTGGACAACAGTGCTTCTAAATTCAGAGGCAAAACGTCAGAATTGTTTGTTAAGTCAATTGGTAAACTTGTTTTAGATGAACTTACTTTATCAAATGTTTTAGCTAAGTTGCTGCTGTTTGAATTAATTTTTGACTTTGAAGGAATAGTTGTTAATGTTTGTGTCTCAATACTTACAGTTTCAGTGTTTGTGTTGAACCTTGTAGTAGTACTTGAGCTTAAAATGCTTTTAGTAGATATAACAGTTAGAGTATGTGTAGCGTTTACAAAAGTTGTTATATTTTGTGTTAACGTTTCTGTTGAGCATACATTTGTATTCCTGAAAGCCGTTGAGTACGGAACTACTACAAGATTGTTTAAATAGTCTTCTACTATTTTTTTGGCAATATTCTCAATATCTTGTTTTAATATTTTTTCAGAGTATATTTCTTTATCTAAAGTATTATAATCTTTGGTAGATTTTTCTTTTTTCAGTTGTAAAATCGTTGAAACTTGAGATGTGTTTGATTCATCAAAAATGGTGTCTTTTTGAAAAAAGTCATCAATATCTTCAGTTGGAGTAGGTGTTTTTAATAAAGAGTTATTCTCTGTTAGGATTATTAGAGATGATTTTTGTATATCCACATGTTTTTCTTCCAAAAAATTGTTATCATTTAAAGTAGTTGGTGTTTCAATTAATGTGTTTGTGATAGAGTCTCCTACAAAGGTAATATCTATATCTAATGGATTTACGTGAGAAGCCAATGTATTTTCAACCAGAGAAAAATTGTCTATAGTTTGTTCTTCAGAACTACTTAAATTGTCAAACTTTTTTGTCAATTCACTTTCAAGAAAATTTGTTGGCTCACTGTTTTCATTAGAAAATTCACTTTTCATTTCGAAATTGTTCACATCCATTTGAGGTAGAAGATCATTGTCATAAATATCATCATTCGAATACAAAATATAGTCTTCTTCGATGCTGGTATTAGCTAAAATCCCATTATTGTTTTTTTTAACAAATGTTTCTGTATTTAAAATATTAGCTTTTAAAATTGAAGCTAACAAGATGCAAATAATGTACTGTGAGTACGCTGGAGCAGCTATTGTTTTCATTAGATCTTCTTCTTCTTTTTGTTTTTTTCCTTTATTCTGAATTTTAACGTAATAAAAACAGGTTTATTTGGTTTCTTTTATTTTTACATTTCTATTCGACAATAAACATCACTTTCTCAGTACTAGTAGTGTATCCGACTTTGCTATAAATCTTGTTTCTTAAATATCAAAAAAAACAAATCAAGTTAAACCCTATTCAAATTGATTTCAAAATCTTCAATTATAATTAACTGCTATAATAACTTTTTGTACTTAATTTGGCTCTAATTTTCACAATGGTGATCTCTTAAGTTTTCAAATTATAGCATTAATGAAAAATCACCAAAAAGCGACTTTTGAGTTTTAATTAAAGACTGAACATTTCCTATTTGGGTAAAAGCCTTTCGACTATGAAAAATGGCCCATACAGCACTCATTTATGGCATTACTTATTAAGTAAAGCCATATATTTAAGCTCAATAGTCTTTAATTACTAGCAAATATAGCTTTTTTTGTAGTATCAAACTTGTTTCCATTCATTTGTATTTTCTAAACCTTGGAAAAAACCAGTGCTTATACCAAAATCAATAGCGATGATCATCAATAAAAAGTGCCTTAAGAGATTACTTTGAAAAGAGAGAAAGAGTCTAGTTTCATGTTCCACATTTTTTTTTTTCTAGCAAAATCTTCAATATTATTTGTAGAATAACGACCTCAAAAAGCCAATATAAAGTAGAATTCAGTACTTGAACACTAAGGATCTACATATGCTTCGATCTATGCTGAAGCCATACAAGCTAGACTGACTTTTTTTTCAAAATTTGGCACGTGACAATTCAATCAAAACTGCATATTATGCGTTTCTTTTTTCCAGTTTGATTTTGCAAATATCGGTTTCCCAAAAGTTAGACTTTACTGTTGAAATCATAGTAAACCCATATCAACAAGTACCAAAAGTATGCTGAGTAGCATTATCAGTAAGCAAACCAATAAGCAACATAGCTGTTTGTTGAGATTTTGGGGCGAAAGACGTCATTTTAATACAGCAGACTTCAAGCCAACTGTATATGCACTGTCGACTCCATATGGGATTAAATCAGCTATTTCAGTTGTGAGAATATCAGGTTCGGATTCTTTAAATATACTCAAAAAACTTGGGTCTTTTTCAAAAGTTCCTGAAAGTAGAACAGCTGTTTTGAGGAGCATATACACGTATCCGGAAAAGATATTACTGGACAAGGCATTGGTTTTCTATTTCAAAGGGCCTAAGAGTTACACAGGTGAAGATATGTTAGAATTGCATCTTCACGGAAGCAAATCCATTGTGAATACTTTGTTTAAAACTTTGAATAACTTATCAATGGATAGTAAAAATAACATGAGAATAAGAATGGCTGAACCAGGTGAATTCTCTAAAAGAGCATTTCTGAATGGAAAAATGGACTTGACCGAATTAGAAGGTATTAGAGACATCATTGATTCAGAAACAGAATTGGAAAGAAGATCAGCACTCAAAAGTTTTGTAGGTGAAAACAAAAAGAACTTTGAACTTTGGAGAGCCCAGATTCTTAATGCAATGATGAAAATGACTGCAATCATTGATTTCAGTGAAGATGCAAACCTTGAAGATGTAAATAAAATATTGGATAGTGCTAAAAGAGACATTGATACTCTGTATGCTGAGCTTAACTTATTTATAGAAAAGATAAATAAAACGAGATTTTTGAAAAATGGTATAAGAATTGCTTTGCTAGGAGAGCCAAATGTAGGTAAGTCATCTTTAATCAATAGAATTTCATCGGATGATGAACTTGCCATCGTTAGTGACATTGCCGGTACCACAAGAGACAGCATAGACTCTATTTTAGATTTAGATGGCTTTAAAGTTATTATCACCGATACCGCAGGAATCAGATCGCATACTTTAGATGAAATTGAAATGATAGGTATAATGAAATCCAAAAAAAAGTTTTCTTCTTCAGATATTGCATTGCTGATGGTTGATCCTTCAACCAACTTAAAGCTTGATTCTTCTATTATAGATATGGTCAATTCAGGATTCAGGGAAACTCCTGAAAAGGAGGTATTTTTGGTTGTGAACAAATGTGATTTAGTCAAAAATGAAGATGCCTTAAATAATTTCATAAATGACATAACTGTGCAATTTGATAGAAAAATGAAGGTTATAAAAATATCTTGTAGTGACAAACAGGCCGGTATTCAGCCTTTAATGGCCGAACTGAGAAACACTTTTGAAGCCATGACTAGTGGTAACGGGTCGGAGCCTGTTCTTGTTTCAACTAGAGTACATGAGATATTAACCCAAGAAGTGATTTATGGTCTTAATGACTTCTACAGCTCATATTACAATAAAGATGTTTTAATTGCAAGTGAGTCGCTGAACTTAGCTGCTTCGGGATTGGGTAGTATAACTGGTGACTCCATAGATGCTGATGAAGTATTGGGAACTGTATTTAGTAACTTTTGCATAGGAAAATAGAAATTTCAATGTTGCTTATATATATTCATTGAGATGCATTCTTTTTAATAGCTTTCAAATTTACCGTTGAAACTTCAGTTTTCTTTGATGATTACTTATTACATCGTTATCATTCCATTCACTCTGTTTACAGTCCCAATACTATTCATTATGGCTTTAATTGAGCCTACATATTTAAAAAAAGACGTTAACTCCGACTGAACTAACAATGAAGATTTACCAGAGCTACATAGTGTTTTAAGCATTCATATAAAAGCACTTCTGCGAGATACAATAATTTAATGATTCTAAGGCTATTTCTTTGATTTTTGCACCCAGAATTCAGCTGCTTGATACTTGATTTATGGAATAAATAGCAGGCGTTAATTCATTAGCAGGAGATACCAGCCTACAGCACATAGTATTTTAAGACGGCAAAAAAAAAATGTAGGACACCCCTTGAAGAACAGCTAAACAGACGTAATACACAAGCAGATCCACTCTCCCCAAGCAGCCCAGTTCAAAATGGAATTAGAAGTTCAAGGATCATATTTATGTCAATTTGATACAACACAAGGAAATTCTTTGTTGCAATATAAATCACATTTGCAATCAACAAGCTCGTTTGTTGATCTTGAGTATCTATCTTTGCCTTCTGGATTGCATGACATATCTGAAGGCTCTGATATTGTAAAATTTCAGATACTAGATCAACACAAAAATAAGTACTTGAGTATTGCCAGATTGTTTAACAATTCTAAATCAATCATCAATGACTTGAAAGATTTGTCTTCAAGCATAGATAGAAGCAAAGTTAAAATATTCAGTCTTGGTATAATTTTTAGGTTAGATAACAACACTACCAGCAACTTAGTTGCTTACCAAGAATCTCTTGTGAAACAAATTGATTCTATTTATGAGAGATTTAATCGAGGTGACTTAGTTGTGGATACATTATTAGATGAGCTAAGCAAAAACATTGGAAGTACAGACAAGAGTTTAGTTTGGAAGGAACCATTCAAAGTATTGAAGGATATTGACAGCTTTATCTTTCCATTATGGAAACAGTTAATTTTGGGCGGTAACATTTTGATAGTGAATAAGGACTCAGCTTCAGTGAGTTTTGATGAGCTTAACAGACTGGTCGAATATTTGAAAACAATTTCCGACTCCTCAAATTACAACTTGGTTTATAATTGTTCATTATCCAATTTTGAATCTATACTACTAAACTCAAAAGATCAGTACATTGCGTATACCACAGATTTGATTTTGAAGGATACAGTAGATAACTATCAAGCCATTTTGGAATTAGACAAAAACGGAAAAGTATCTCTACTAGATATTAAAAATAAGCCATTGCATGCAACATTTATTGAAAGCTTGAAAATAGTCACGAAATATAAAAATGACTATAACAGATTTGACAACAAAGGAAAATCTCAAAAGCTCATTGATCTGTTTTATCTCATTTTTACATTTAATACTGTAAAGCCAGCTTATTACAAATTTGTTGATATGGCTATGGATATACCTATACAAGCCCCTTTAGAACCAACAAGATTCAAAAAATGGTTGAATTCATTGGACTCAGGCATAGAGTCTTTGATCAAGTCATCCAGCTCTTCAAAAACTCTTACAATAAAACCTTCTGATGTTCTGATGTTGGGATTTGATGGATTCAATCAAAATGACTTATTATTTTTACAAAATTACATTACAAATGTTAAATACTCTAATCAAGTGGAAAGGGTTATATTCAAAAACTTTGATATGAGTTTACTTATATAAGACTTTATATTATTATTATTTTATAGTATCAACCAAATACTTGAAATGACCAAAGAAAGACCTAATACTGCTGTTAAGACACCAGCACCTGCTCTGTCTTTGCCTGTTATATGTAATGGAGCCACATTAGTAGCAGTTGTTTTAGATCCAGCATCACCTGAACCTGTGGAAGTACCACCAGTGTCGTGAGTATATGGCTTCTTTTTAGATAAAATTTGACTATTCAAAATAACTTCCAAAGCATCAATTTGCTCACCAAGACCATACCAGCCATCCCATCCATCATAACTCCAATTGATACCACATGTATGGCCATCAGTACCACCAGAACATGATTGAGCAGCAGCTAAAGCACTCGCATTCATCCATGTCATAATTTGATCTTGGGTTTCTGGAACTAATTGAGCAGTCAACCCCATAAATCTAGCAAAGTATGCTCTAAAAGATCTTTGGTCGGTATTACAGTGGTATCCCCTTTGGCAAGCAGCCTCATACAAAACACTGTTGTTGAAGAAAACTTGAGATGATTCCATGAAACCCATGGTTCTGTTTGTCCACAGTGTTTCGTTTGTGTAAGCTGCTAAATAAGCACAACCGGCTAATACTAAACCTTGGTTATAAGACCATTGGTATTTGACAATATCAGTACAATTGTCTGAGATATCACCACCATCATAAACAAAACTCCAAGGATCTTCGACGGTAATTAAATCAATGCTTTCCATCCAATCGAAAATCTTAATAGACCAATCAACATATGTTTGGTTACCGGTGTATCTGGCTAGTCTGGCTGCAATATGGAATAAAGCAGCGTTGGAAACACTGTTTTTATAGTCATACCCATTATTCCAAGAAAAGATTTGCCATCTCAAACCACCACCACAATATTGAGTGTCCCATCTGGAGGCCATTGTATTAAACACAGCTTGTGCTAGATATAACCATTGCGGTTCTTCAGAAGATGGATTTGGGAAATTTCTTTCAGCAGCACTGATAGCAGCAATCCCCCAAAATGCTTGATCATCATTTCCCTCAACAGTAGATTGATTTTGAGGAATATAATTCCAGTCATCCCCAGTCTGATATAGTAAAGCTTGTTTGGTTAAGTTAACAAATGTATCGTTTCCGGTGATGTACCAGTAATCAATCATGGAACCCCAAACACCACCGGCTTCCCACCAGTAGTAAGGCTCTTGGAACATACCTATAGTACCTCCAGTTTTATAACCTGCATAATAATCCAAAGTACCCTGAACAAGCAAAGCTGCTGCATTGTCTATAGAGGTTTTGTTGTTTAAATCGACATAAACAGCATTTATCGATTGAAAAAACTTCGCAGCCAGTAAAACTGGCAAAAAAGTCTTGAAATTAACCATTTTATGTATATATATATCTTATTTCCAATGTTATGATAGATGCAAATTTAAAAACAAACAAAGTAGTTCTGATCAGTTTATCTGTTTTTTTCCTAGTTTTTTTTTCGATCCTACAATAATAAACTCGTTTTAAAAGCTCAATCAAATATAAATATAGAGATTTCTTTGGGTTTATCAAGCATATTGCTTCATTGTAGAATGTATTTAAGCTAAGTTTAAAAAAAAAGAAAAAGTATTAATTTTATGCTTCAAGCGCATATTTCTTGGCATTTTTTTTATTGGCGTGTTTTTGATCTTAAATATTGGCTGGGGACTAAACTCTTAGTCGGCGACAAGGCAATATACCATATGGCAGTTCAACTTCGACTCAAGTGAAAAGCTTTATTTTAAAGTGTATATATCAATTAACTATATCCATGCCCAAGGATCTTCTTATTCCGTTCTTGATCACCTTTGCGTATTCTTCGGGATAATCTCTGTAGAGTTTACAAGCATCTATGTTTGCTCCACTTTCAAGATTAGGTTCATTTAGCATAGAAACAACCGAAAGCAAGATTTTCTCAACAGATTGAACAGGAGACCATCTCTCATCAGCAGATTCGTATTGGTTTGGGTCATCTCCCGGTTGATGAAGGATCGATATACAAACTTTCCCGTCTTTGTAAACATTCGGATGTAAGATAGAGCCAGGTACAAATGTCATCTCAGGTGGGGACAAAGGATAATCTTTTGGGAACTTTAACTTAGCTACGTAAACCCCATTTTCGTACAATGTATCCTTTGGTCCTTCTATAAAACATGTCCATTCAAATATGTTGTGATCTAGTGTTGGGTAGGCTACCAATCCTTCTGGTGCATCTTTTAGTAGTTGTTTATATTCTTTAAGTAGTCTTTTTTGTGCAGTAACCCCTGAATACTTATCCATCTTGTGTGTTGTTTGTGGTTTATTTCGTTGGTAGAACCGATTCTTGTCTTTGGTGTTTAATTCTTTGCTAATGTCATAAAAGCTGATAAAATTTGACGTTCTTGGATTCCGCGTAGGAAAGGGAATAAAAAAATCTAAGGAGTTTTGCCCCTAGTTGAAAATAGCCATGAAAAACTATGATTAGAAACTCACCGATTTGCAGCTAATATATGAATGAATCGTATGAATCCTAGGACGAGTTGTTGATATCTAAGCATTGAAATATGGCAATGATGTCCTTTTTTTTGGAGAATTTAAATTGCATAGATGAGAATTGGTTGAAAGATACGTAAAGCTAAGATTCCAGAAACATCTGTAACTACTTTAATTTGACCTGTGAAAATTGTGATTGTATTTCTAAAAAAGACTTTTAGTTTTACTGTAGGAGCCTAGAATATGTAGGTTGACCTTGTATTATGTTCAATCTAATAGAAGACGTAAAGCACGGCGTGTTATATGAAGTTTTTTTATTTGTATTTGTATTTTTGAATGCTTGTTTTGTATGACTGTGGCTTATAATTTAATCAAATTGGCATGCCTAAATTAAATTTTTGAAATAATGATGTGGCAACAATAATGATACAAAAGTTGAAATTTTATTTTGAAATTACAAAAGGTATAAAGACGAATGTATACTGTCAAATGAACGGTGTTTATGGAGAATGCTATTATTCCATATATGCATACTACAATATATCATAACAGTGGAAGCATGCATCTTTAGCTCCTACCAATTTATTTGCTTTATAATGTTTTTAATATTATAAGTGAAGCCATCATAATCATTAACAGTAAAAGATCTATCTGCTGTATTATCTGCACATGATTACCAACACTGATATAACTTTACTTTTACTATATACCTTGCCTTGTTTAAAATTCTGATTTCACGGAATACGCCATAAATTCTCACTAGTATAAACAACTATGATGATACAAAACAACCACAAACAATATAAGACTTTAATCAATGTTTTATTGTCAGTAAAATGAATAGAGAAATTTAGTAAAAACTTAT